>RRYU01018099.1_pt1 | contig 29041 bp, 27 predicted proteins | sample 2162651 | NCBI WGS metagenome assembly RRYU01 (sample SAMN10267283, study PRJNA491782) | microbial mat metagenome | isolation source: biomat in the production well | place: Japan: Minami-Kanto gas field, natural gas well KTG3 | collected 2017-06 | reverse complement strand
CTTCAAGATCGCACTTCTCATCGGCGGGCTGATCCTGCTGGCACTCTTCGCGCTCCAGTACCTCGGCCTGATCGACGTTCGTTGGTCCGGAATCGAGATCCAATACGATGGATGGGTCGATTGGCTGAGCTCACACAGCGGAGCGTTCTTCGACTTCATCGGCGATAACCTCACCAGCGCTGCCGCCTTCTTTGCCGGCCTGGCCTTAGGGCTGAAGCTCTGACCTCGAATGGCTCCAGGAGAGCCTCAGGTGGCTGTTATGCCCTCAAGGACGACGGGACCCTTTGCCATCCGCCATTCGAGTAAGTCTCTTTTTCACCGGGTTCTTTGCGGGCCTGAGGCGCCCCGATTTGCATGATTAGATCAATGATCCATCATGCTGAGCAGCGCCCGGTGATGGCCGAGTGTGACTACCAACGGTGTCGAGCATCTCGCTCCACAATTTAGCTAGACAGGCGCGGGCTCGCCAAATAGTCGTCGATAGTCGCTCGCAAAATCCTTAGGTAGATCGGGGAGATAAGCGAGGTAGGTAGCGATGGATCGGACCAACGCCATTTCGGCGTGGCCATGATCCAGCATCAGCTTCAAGAGTTCGACAGTGGACATGACGGAGACCCCGAAGACAGCCGCGAGCGCTTGCATGTCGCGATCGTCCGTGACCACCGGGATGCTCAGCACATAGCCGACGCTCAAGACCTTAGCATCGACCCGGGACGGTCCGGGCAACTCTGTCTGCACATGCTCCCACATAATATCGTAAGCGGTCTCGCGCGCCCTGCACTGCTGTTTCGAGAGTTCCGGCTGCCGCGTGCGATTGGCCCGAAACTCGGGCTCGTCAACCCAGGGGAACTTCGCCTTGAGCCGAGGCTGGCGGTCATATGATCGCTGCTATCGGGGTTTCCAGCACTGGCATCGCCGATATCGCCACGGTTTTCGAGGATGCGAAGGCGTTTCTCGACACGCAGCCACTTTGGCTTCTAGGGATGTATTATGTGGTAGGTAACGATTCACTAATAAGTAACGCATTTTATCTCAGGCTTTTTCTATAAAAAGAGCGTTACCGACTTGAAAAGGAACCGACCTGCTGCGAGCATTGCTCCCGATGATCCGAACGGGAGCGATCGCACCATGAACGATTTTCCGGGCTACGACGCAGCGCACGAGGAAACGATGCGCATGTTCGCGCGCACCTTGGACGAGGACCATCGCCGCCGCTACGCGGCGATCGAGGCGCTGAAGATCGGTTTCGGCGGCATCGCCTACGTGGCGCGCGTGCTGGGGATGAGTCGACGCACGATCTACACCGGGATTCGCGAGTTGGAACAGTTGCGCGAGGACGACCCGGACCATCCGCAGCGCCCGAGCGGCGATGCCAAGCGGGTGCGCCGCCCCGGCGGCGGTCGCCCGCCGATCACCGCGCGCAAGCCGCAGCTGGAGTCGACTCTGCACGAGGTGCTCGAGACCCACAGTGCCGGCAGTCCGACCGACGAGCAGGTGCGCTGGACCGATCTCAAACCGCTGCAGTTGGCCCATCGCCTGCTCGAGCGCGGGTTCGAGATCAGTCGCAACACGGCCGCCGCGTTGCTGGATCGGGCCGGCTTTCGCCGCCGTGCGCTGCGCAAGGAGTTGATCACCGGGGTAGTTGATCCGACGGCACGCGACGAGCAGTTCCGCCACATCGCCGCGCTGCGCCGTCTGGCACGTCGGCGCGGGATTCCGGTGTTCAGTATCGACACCAAGAAGAAGGAGTTGCTCGGCACCCTGCATCGGCCGGGACGGTCTTACAGCAGCGCACCGCAACGGGTCTTCGATCACGACTTCCGCCACCTCGCCGACGGCGTGCTGGTGCCGCATGGCGTCTACGACGTGCTCGCCAACGTCGGCTTCATCACGCTCGGAACCTCGCGCGAGACCAGCGCCTTCGTCTGCGATGCCGTCGCCTTGGCCTGGACGGTGGTGTTCCGGGCGATGTACCCGAACGCGACCGAGCTGCTGTTGCTGTGCGACTGCGGCGGGGCCAATGCCGCGCGCTCGCTGCGCTTCAAGGAGGACTTGATCGACCTGGCCACACGCTTGGGCGTGCGCCTGCGCATCGCCCACTATCCTCCTTACACCTCCAAGTGGAACCCCATCGAACACCGTCTGTTCAGTCAGGTCGAGCGCGCCTGGAGCGGAGTCATACTGGACAGTCCCGAGACGGCGCTGCGCACGGTCGAGCAAACACGCACCCAAACGGGACTGAGCGTGACCGCGCGTATTCTCGACGCGACCTACGAGATCGGCCGCACGTGCTCCGACACCTTCCGCGACATCAAGGATCGGTTCATTCGCCATGATCGCGTGAACGGACAATGGAACTACCTCGTCGATCCGAATGGGTTTGCTTATTAAAGTGTTTAACTTGTTTTTGAACCGTTACTTGGCGAGAAATCTGTTGCGCGATGATGGCGTGATCTTTGTATCGATTGACGACCATGAAGTCCAACATCTTAGAATGATAATGGACGAAGTTTTCGGTGCGGAGAATTTCATCGCAACCGTAATTTGGCAGAAGATGTACTCGCCGAAGAACTCAGCTCGCCACTTCTCAGAGGATCATGATTACATTTTGGTCTACGCTCGTAGCGGCGAAATATGGCGCCCGAAGCTATTACCCCGAACGGAGCAAATGGAAGCGCGGTATGAGAACCCTGATAACGATCCCCGCGGTCCGTGGAAACCAGGTGATCTGTCGGCAAGAAATTACTATGGCGAAGGCACCTATGGAATAACCGCTCCTTCCGGCAGAAGAATTAGCGGTCCACCCTCCGGTAGATACTGGGCAGTCTCTGAGAAGAACTTTCGGGAACTCGACAGGGACAACCGAATATGGTGGGGTGAGGACGGAAACAATCAGCCTGCTATCAAGCGGTTCTTGTCAGAGGTTAAGGCTGGGCGCGTCCCCCAAACACTTTGGAAATACGAAGAAGTAGGCCACACGCAAGAAGCAAAGAAAGAGCTGCTAAAGCAACTCTCCTTTGCATCGTCTGACAGCGTCTTTGATACGCCGAAGCCTCCTCGCTTGATCCAACGCATGCTTCAGATCGGGACTGAGTCGGCAGGTGGCGACCTGGTCTTGGATTTCTTTGCTGGTTCCGGAAGCACTGGGGACGCAGTGATGCGGATGAACGCCGGGGATGGCGGCGATCGCCGTTATATTCTCGTGCAACTTCCTGAGGAAACAGATGCGCCCGACTACTCGACAGTGGCGGAAATAACGAAGGCCAGGCTAAAGGCTGCTGCCAAGCAGGTCCTAGATTCTGCCGCCAACTCCAAAGGTTCAGAAAAGGGTCCTTCGGTCGATTGCGGGCTCAAGGTTCTGAAGCTTGACGCGAGCAACATTCGACCCTGGGAAACCGTATTTGACGACCTTGGTGCGTCGTTACTCGATGCCGTCGAAAACATTAAGCCGGATCGAGTCGAGCTGGATATCCTCTACGAGCTTCTCCTCAAGTTCGGCCTGGACCTCGCCGGTCCGATTGACGAACGATCGATCGAAGGGAAAACCGTCTACATCGTCGGCGCCGGAGCGCTGATCGTCTGCCTAGCAGACGGCATCACCCTGGACCTGGTCGAGGGCATCGCCGCGCTGAAGGCGGAGTTGGAGCCCGAGATCATGCGCGTCGTCTTCAAGGACGCCGGCTTTCCGGACGACGTGGTCAAGACCAACACGGTTCAGATCCTGCGCCAAGCCGGGATCGACGACGTGAAGAGCCTGTAGCAGGGAGCGTGGTATGGCAGACGAACCCAACGGCACCGATCCCAGTGACGGCGACGCGATGTCGTCCGCACGCGGCGAGATCCTGTTCTACCAGACCGACGACGGTCGCACCCGCATCGAGTGCCGGTTCGAGGGGGACATGATCTGGCTCAGTCAGGCCCTGATCGCGGAGCTGTACCGGAAGGACGTGCGCACGGTCAGCGAGCACCTGAGGAACATCTTCGAGGAGGGCGAGCTGGACCCCGCGGCAACCATCCGGAAATTCCGGATAGTTCGTGACGAGGGCGGGCGGCACGTGGCGCGCGTGATCGACCACTACGCCTTGGACGCCATTCTGGCGGTCGGTTACCGGGTGCGCAGCCGCCGTGGTACCCAGTTCCGGCGCTGGGCGACAACGACCCTGCGCGAATTCTTGGTCAAGGGCTTCGTTATGGACGACGAGCGGCTGAAGAACCCGCCGGTCAGCGGTGCGTCCGTCGTCCCGGACTACTTCGACGAGCTGCTTGAACGGATCCGGGACATCCGCGCCAGCGAGCGGCGGATGTATCTCCGCGTGAAAGACATCTTCGCTATGGCTGCGGACTACGAGCCGACATCCAAGGAGACCACGCGCTTCTTCCAGACCATCCAGAACAAGCTGCACTATGCTGCGACCGGCATGACGGCGCCGGAGCTGATCCGTTCCCGCGCGGATCACGAGGCACCGAACATGGGGCTGACGAGCTGGACGTCCGGCGAGGTTCGCAAGGGGGACGTGACCATCGCCAAGAACTACCTGGCGGAGTCGGAGATCGGCGAGCTGAACCGGATTGTCGTCATGTGGCTGGACTACGCCGAAGATCAGGCCCGGCGCCGCAAGCAGGTGTTCATGTCGGATTGGGAGGAGCGGCTCGATGCCTTTCTGGCGTTCAACGAACGCCGGGTGCTGCCGGACGCCGGGAAGATGACCCGAAAGGCGGCGGACGCCTTTGCCCGCGAAGAGTACGAACGATTCGCCGAGCGCCGCCGGGCGTTCAAGGAAAGTCAGGGGGAGGCGGATGCCGTGAGAGCCCTGGAGCAGCTGGCCAAAGACCTGGAGCGGAAAGCCGATGCAGACGAGGGCGAGCCATCGTGAAGATCCAATTTAGCGCAGACCTCGACTATCAGGCCGAGGCCACCGCCGCGATCGTCGATGTGTTCAAAGGGCAGGAGACCTGTCGCACTAACTTCACGGTCGCGGCCCTTGGCGATGACCCGCAGCTGAGCCTGGCCTTGGAGGGAGAATCCAGCGATCTCGGCATCGGCAACCGGCTAAGACTGCTTGGAGAGGACATCCTGGAGAACGTCCGAACCGTTCAGTTGCGCAACGGGCTCGCCCAATCCGCGGGGCTCGACGGCATGAACTTCACCGTGGAGATGGAGACGGGCACCGGCAAGACCTATGTGTATCTGCGCACCATCTTCGAGCTGCACCGGGCCTACGGTTTCACCAAGTTCATCGTCGTGGTGCCCTCGGTGGCCATCAAGGAGGGCGTCTACAAATCGCTCCAGATCACCGAAGAGCACTTCCGCGGGCTCTACGAGAACGCCCGCTGCGACTACTTCGTCTACGACTCGCAGAAGCTCGGGCAGGTCCGCAATTTCGCGACCAGCGACAGCATCCAGGTCATGGTCATCAACATCGATGCCTTCCGCAAGAGCTTCACCGATCCGTCGAAGGAAGACAAGGCAAACATCATCCATCGGCCTCACGACCGCATGACGGGCAGCCGCCCCATCGAGTTCATCCAGGCCACCAATCCCGTGGTCATCATCGACGAGCCACAGAGCGTCGATACGACGGCCAAGAGCCGGCAGGCGATCGTCTCCCTGAATCCACTGTGCACCCTGCGCTATTCGGCGACCCACGTCGACAAACACAACATGCTTTACCGCCTGGACTCGGTGGATGCCTACGAGCGCAAGCTGGTGAAGCAGATCGAGGTGGCCGGTATCGAGGTGGAGGATGGCTTCAACCGCGCCTATGTGAAGCTGCTTGCGGTGGACAACCGCCACGGCGGGGTGCGCGCGCGCATCGAGCTGGATCTGATGAAGAAGGGCGGTGCCATTGCTCGGACAGCTAAGTGGGTTCGCAGCGGCGACGACCTGCTGGACCTCTCCGGCGGACGCTCGGTCTACGACGGCTACATCATCGAAGAGATCTACTGCGGCGAGGGGAACGAGTACATCAGCTTCACCAGCAAGCCCGAGATCGTCCGCCTGAACGAGGCCATCGGGCAGGTGGACGACGACCACTGCAAGCGTTTGCAGATCAGGAAGACCGTGCAGGCCCATCTGCAGAAGGAGCTGCTGCTGCGCCCGAAGGGCATCAAGGTGTTGAGCCTCTTCTTCATCGACCGGGTTGCCAATTACCGCGAGTATGACGAGGAGGGCAATCCCCGACCCGGCAAGTATGCACGGTGGTTCGAGGAGGAGTACGCGGCCGAGATCAAGAAGCCGAAGTACGACAGCCTGTTCGCGGAGATCGACCGAGAGACGGCGGTCGAGGGCGTCCACGACGGCTACTTCGCTGCCGACAAGCGGAAGGTGGCGGGGAGGACCGTCACCTTGTTCAAGGAATCGCGCGGAGAGGGCACGACGGCCGCGGACGAGGACGCCTACGCGCTCATCATGCGTGACAAGGAGCGCCTCCTGAGCTTCGACTCCAAGCTCAAGTTCATCTTCTCCCACTCGGCCCTGCGCGAGGGGTGGGACAATCCGAATGTGTTCCAGATCTGCACCCTGAACGAGACGGGCTCGGTGGTGAAGAAGCGCCAGGAGATCGGGCGCGGGCTGCGCATCGCCGTGAACCAGGACGGCGAGCGGGTCTATGGCTTCGAGGTCAACCGGCTCACCGTGATGGCCAACGAATCCTATCACCGCTTCGCCGAGCAGCTTCAGCGGGAGATCGAGCAGGAGACCGGCATCCGCTTCGGCCTGGTGGAGACGCACCTGTTCGCGAGCATCCCCGTCACCGACGAGCAGGGTCAGACTAAGTATCTCGGCACGGAGGCGTCCCGGACGCTGTGTAACCACTTCTTCGACAAGGGCTACATCGACAAGAAGGGGAACGTTCAGGATGCCCTGAGAACGGCGCTGAAGCAGAACGCCGTCGACCTGCCCGCCGAGTTTCAGGACCAGGCCGATCAGATACAGGCCGTGCTGCGCAAGGTTGCGGGCAAGCTTAACATCCAAAACGCGGACGACCGCAAGGCCGTCAAGCTCAACAAGGCCGTGTTCCTGGGGGAGGAGTTCAAGCAGCTCTGGGAGCGAATCAAGTACCGCACTACCTTCCAGGTCGAGTTCGACTCCGAGCGGCTGATACACACCTGTACGGACGAGATTCGCGACAACCTGAAGGTCGGCAAGGCCCGCTTCGTGACCCGCACGGCCCGGATCGACATCGACCGCGGCGGCTTGGTGGCCCAGGAGGTCCAGGAGTCCGTAGCGGTGTTCGACGGCCGGGACTACCAGCTACCGGACGTGGTGGGCTATCTGCAGAACGAGACCAATCTGACCCGGCGCTCCATCGTCGACATCATGATCCGCAGCGGTCGTTTGGAGGACTTCAAGAACAACCCGCAGAAGTACATCGAACAGGTCGCGGCGATCATCAAGCGTCAGATGCGACTGTTCATCGTGGACGGCATCCAGTATCGGCGCATCGGCGATCAGGACTGCTATGCCCAGGAGCTGTTCGAGCAGAACGAGCTGTTCGGTTACCTGAGCAGGAACATGATCGCGAGCGCGAAATCGGTCTACGACCATGTGGTCTACGACTCGGATGTGGAGGAGGAATTCGCCCGCGCGTTCGAGCAGAGCGAGGAGGTGAAGGTCTTCGCCAAGCTGCCGGGCTGGTTCAAGATCGACACGCCGCTCGGCAGCTACAACCCCGACTGGGCCGTGCTGGTGGAAATGGATGGCCAGGAGCGACTGTTTTTCGTCGTCGAGTCGAAGGGCAGCCTGTTCAGCGATGCGCTACGGCCCATCGAGCAGGGCAAGATCGATTGTGGCAAGGCCCACTTCGCAGCACTTGGGACCGATGTGGCGTTCACCGTGGCCAACAACTATTCGGCCTTCAGCAGCGAGCTGGCCGCGTCGGACTAGATGTCTGTGGAGTGCGCCGCATCAGCCCGGATGCCGTGAAGAGGCGTCGTTTCCGATGGCCGCAAGCTCCGGAATGGTCCGCCTGTGATGGCTCTTTTCGTCTCGCAACAAGGGGCTTACGGCGATGTCCGGTCGGACTGCGCGGCTGCTTGCTCGATGAGGGTTTGTTTTCTTATGCAGTCGCGTGCGAAGGCAAAGACCGCCTGCAAGTCGTCCCGGGTGACACGTGGATAGCTGTCCAGTAGCTCTGCCTCGCCCCACCCGTCGGCGAGCCGGTCCAGAACAAACTCAACGCCGATGCGGGTGCCTCGAATGCGTGGCTTACCACAGAGGATGTCGGGATCGCAGACGATTCGATCTTTCCAATCGGTCATGATGGCCTCTTTGTGAGCACCCGAATGGTCGATCCGACGGAGCGATAGAGCCGATGTCCGGTGACCAGGTTTTCATCGACCCGACAGATGCGTCGACGCGGATGGGAAAAGCGAAGCGTGCCCAACCTTCCAGCTGCGAAGCCGGCTCGACGACCTGCGACGGTTTCGACCCTCGCCCGTCCCATCGGGTCGGTCGATGGTCCGTTGCAGTAATCGGTTGATTTCGCAAAGAAGCATCGAGATGCTGCGCGATTCCCGGAGCGGAGGCAAGCTCAGCGTTGCGAGAACGCAAAGGGGCTGGCTCCAAACGTGAGCCTGGGTGGAGTCATTTCGTCGACGCCTCGTCAAGCACCTTCGCGGCCCATTGGTTCAATCTGGTGCCGGCCAGCTCGGCGGATCGGAGCGCTCTGGCGTGACCATCCGGCGGAATGCGCAGCATCAGCTTGCCGCCGGCCGGATGGTTGGGGGGTTGCCCGAGCTGCTCGCACATCGAAACGATCGCGGTTTCTGCAATCGTTTGCAATCGATCGGCGCAATCATGATGCGCTCCGGTGACGGCGGACTCGACTCCACTCCGCATGAGTCGGACGAGATCACGTCACTGTCCACCGGACCAAGCGCTGACCATGTCGCCCTCGATCGTCCTCGCGACCCTGAACGCCCGCTATGCGCATGCCTAGTTGGCGCTGCGCTATCTCCGGGCGAATCTCGGGGCACTGTGGGAGGTCTGCGTGCTGCGTGAGTTGGTGGTGGGCGTGGAGCAGGGCTCGGGGTCTTTCCTGGTTCTCCGCCGTCAGCGATGAGCTGATCATCAATGATCTTCAAATCGAACCAATGTCTCGGTCGTCCCTCGCACCCATTGGCGTGCGATCGTCGCTAAAATGACTCGAGCCGATCTCGGACCTCGTCCTGCCGCAGCAGGCGGCCGGGCATCCTTGCAGATACCGGAGATGTCGACATGAACTACACCGAGGTCTTGGACGCGCTGGGTCGGGCCAGCCTGTTCGAGCTCTATCGCTTGAATGCGGCCATCAGCAACCAGCTCGACGACCCGAAGCGCCTTCATGCCGTGAAGCAAGCACTGCGTGTCGGTCAAACGGTCCGTTGGTTCGACCAGGTCGAGAACAGGCTGCAAGATGCCAAGCTGCTGCGGATCAATCGGACCCGTGCGGAGATCGAGAATCTCGGCGACGGAAAACGGTGGAGTATTCCCTTCTACCAGATCGATCTCGACGGCGAGGACGTGACGATCGCGACGCAGAAGCGCCAAGCGGTCGACCGCAATCGTCTGAGCGTCGGCGACCGGGTTGCCTTCAAGGACCGCGGGGGGCAGGAGCGGTTCGGACAGGTGGTGAAGCTGAATGCCAAGACCGCGTCAGTGCAGGTCGGCACGGTCCGCTGGCGAGTGAGCTACGGGCTTTTGGCGCCCGTGATCGACGGCGCTCTCGGTGACCTCGTTGCCGATCCGTTGGCCCTGCCTGGCGACTGGAGCGAAGTCGTCTCATGACGCGATAGGCCCGCATCGATTTGGGCGAGCTCCGGGGACAGTGCAGTCTGGCAAGGCCGCGTGTTCTAGCGGGTGGGACTCACGCCCGGCCACCACCAGCCACGAGCCGGGCATCGAGCCTGACATCGAGGGCATGTGGTCACCAGGGAGATCCGTGGATTGGTCCGCCGGAGGCGGTCACCAGCGAACAAGTGTCATAAGCGAGCGGAGAACTGGATATGAGCTTGTGAGCTGACACGGGTTGCGTTTGGCCGAAGGTGTTGGCCTGGATCTCGGCTTCCTGCTCGCCGACATCGCCTTGTTGCATTGGATCTGTGCTCGTGCGAAAAATCCGCGAGGCAAAATCAAACGTCGGTTCAAGGAACCGATGAAGGTGTCCCGGTTGCCTTGGTTGTTTGTCTGAAGTCCGTCCGGTCTCGTCGCATCCTCCGAATTCGAGGCAACCATGTCCAATGTTCCCGAGGCGGCCGTCTCGTCTCCGGCCGAATCGTCTTCCGCCGTCATGACTGACGACGCCCCGGCAGCAGCCTTGCTCCGGGAGATGTTCCCGTCCCGGCTCAGGCTGGGCTTCGTCAGCTTCGGCGGATCGGCTGGGCTCGCGTATGCACTGCTGGTTTGAGGGATTCTCAACCGTGCCTACTTCAAATTGGATTCACGCAGGCCTGGTGCCACTGGAGCTCCGTCTGGCGGGGCGTCTGGCGTTTCTGCGATCGGTGCCCCTGCTGCGGCGCCTGTCCCGCAGGGTTACCGCCCGGGTGGCGGTTCACGCCGGAGCGCCGGGCGGTGCCTTGGTCCTGCACGTGGATTTCGAGACGCCTTATCTTCGTCTACCGGTGCAGGTGGAGAAGGCGCAGATCGGGACCGATGTCCCGCCGAACGGGCTGGAGCCTGCGTCCTTCCGATTCTTCGATTGGCATTCCTGGCAACATATCGGCGGAGAGATGACTTGGACCGGTGAGCGCGACCTGATGGTCGCGGGACGGCTGGTGGGGTTTGTGACAGGCTTCAGATACCGCGCAGGATCGGTGCCGATCAGCGCCGGCAACTTGGGGCTTAGGATTGCCGAGGGTGTCGAGGGCACCATCAGGGTCAACCGCGGAGACCACGTGGTTCAAATGGGGTTCGAGCCTGGCTACTGGCTGCTGGAGCCAACCGGGGGAGGCTATCGCCAGGTCGCCATCCGCCAGGACGACCTGATGGCGCTGATCGTCTCGCTTTCCGAGCTTGGAAGTGGAGACCCCGAGGTCCAGCGTCGGGCGGTCGAGCATCTCTGGGATTGGGTGCGTTTTCATTTGAGCGGCGACATCCCGGAGCGGGCCCTACGCAGGCTGCTTCACTACGTCAAAGACTGGGGCCCCCTGGATCTTGTGCCCTTGTACAAGGGGTTGAAGGTCGTCGTGGAGCGTCTGGGGGTCCGCGACAGCGAGCAGATCCTGTTCGATTTCTATGCCGATCACTGGGGGGTTCGCAGCAACCGGGATGCGCGGCTGATTGCGATCCGGACACTCGATGCTATGGACACCGAAGCAGCTCGTTCCGCGCTGTGCGACCTTCTCGCCTACGCCCGGAATCGCGTGCTCGATCCCGATGAGCTCGATCTGCTCCAGTCCGTCGCCCAGCCAGCGGGCACCGCGGCCGATTCGCCATCCTGTCCGCCGGATCCGACTTGATCGCGGGTTTGGCGTCGCCGCTTGACGCCATGCAGGTCTCTGGGCCGCCGCCCTCCTGATGATGGCGGCGAGCTTCTGTGGGAGCCTTCGGGAGCACCATCCCTGGCGCAAGGTCTCGGGCAAGCTGCTCTTACTGCGACTGCCGTCGTGTCGTGCCGGGCTCCGGATCAGGGCGACACCGCACCAAGCTCCGCTTTCACGGGCTCAGCCATCGTCGGGTTCTTGGCATCCCGCGCCGCGACAAAGAAGGACGCGATGTAGGTGAGCAGACCACCCAGGAAGACGACGCCCGAGATCACGCGGAGCCAGTAGAAGAGCGCGACCTTCTCCTGCACCACCATGAAGGGCAGAGGCGTCTCGGTGTAGCGTTGCAGGAAGATCTGAAGAATGCCCGCCGCGGTGAGGAAGAGTGTGATGAAGACCATACCGACGCTCATCAGCCAGAAGCTCCACATCTCCAAGACCTGCGAGCGCATGCTGTTGGCCTCTCGCCCGTGCAAAAGCGGCATGGCGTAAGAGATCATGGTGATGTTGATCAGGACATAGGCACCGTAGAAGGCGAGATGTCCATGAGCTGCAGTGATCTGAGAGCCATGGGTGTAATAGTTCACCGGTGCCAACGTATGCAGGAAACCCCAGACACCCGCGCCGAGGAAGGCGAGCACTGCGGTCCCCAGTGCCCAGAGCACTGCCGCCTTGTTGGGGTGGTTGCGGCGCCGTTGGTTGACCATGTTGAAGGCGAACACCGTCATCATGAAGAAGGGGAGGGGCTCGAGTGCGGAGAAGATGGAGCCCCACCACTGCCAGTATTCAGGTGTGCCGATCCAGTAGTAGTGATGTCCGGTGCCGATGATCCCGGTGATCAAGGCCAGGGCGATGATCACGTAGAGCCACTTCTCCACCACCTCGCGGTCCACACCGGTCGTCTTGATCAAGACGAAGGCAAGCATGGCGGCCATGATGAGCTCCCAGACACCCTCGACCCAGAGATGCACCACCCACCACCAGTAGTACTTGTCCAAGACCAGATTGGTCGGGTTGTAGAAGGAAAAGAGGAAGAGGACCGCCAGACCGACCAAACCGATCAGCATGACCAGGCTCACGACTGTCTTGCGGCCCTTGAGCACCGTCATCCCGATGTTGAACAGGAAGGCCAAGGCGACGATCACGATGCCGATCTTGGTGATGGTGGGTTGCTCCAGGAACTCACGTCCCATGGTCGGCAGGAGATCATTGCCCGTCATCTCGGCAAGACGAGCATAGGGCACCGCCAGGTAACCGATGACGGTCAGTGCGGCTGCGATCAGGAAGATCCAGAACATCGCGATGGCGAGCCAGGGGGCGTAGAGCTCGCGCTCGCTCTCTTCCGGGATCAGGTAGTAGGCCGCGCCCATGAAGCCCATCAGCAGCCAGACGATCAGCGTATTGGTGTGCACCATTCGGGCGACGTTGAAGGGGATCTCCGGAAAGAGGAAATCACCGACGACATATTGAATGCCCAGGATGATCCCGAAGATCACTTGCGCGAGAAAGAGTCCGATTGCAGCAATGAAGTAGGGCTTGGCGACGGCTTGAGATGTGTATTTCATCGAAAGGTGTCTCCGGTGCGGCGAATCAGCCTTGAATGTTTGGCGGCCAGCCTGCCGCATCGATCTCGGAGCTGTACTTCAGGAATTCGGCGATCGCCTCGAGCTCCTCGTCGTTGAAGTTGAACTGAGGCATGCTGCGTCGTCCTGGTATCCCCATGGGGGGCCGACTCTGGATATAGGCTTTGATCGCCTCCTTGTTGTTGCCGAAGCGCGTGTAGACGTTGCCCAATTCGGGTGCGAAATAGGCGCCTTCCCCCAACAGGGTGTGGCAGCCGATGCAGTTGTTGTGCTCCCAAAGCCGCTTGCCCTCGGCGATCCGCTGGCCGACATCGGTCGAGCGATCGAGCTGATGGCGCTGATCGCGCTCCGGCAGGGCGAATGAGGTGTCGAGCGTCAATGCCAGAAACAGCAGGATGAAGAAGACGGAGCCACCATAAAAGATGTTCCGTGCCATGGACTTGGTGAAGACTTGGGCCATGCGACTGAAGCCTCTTGGTATTGGATCGAGACGTGCGTCCATTGCACGGTGCCGACAGGGTCTCTGCCTTGATTCAGATCAAAGCGACCCAGGCGCAATGGGTCCCAGCGGGCACGGATCCTTTACTCCAAGGGTCGCCAGGCATTGAGCTCGTTTCGCGCCTTGACACCTCCGCGTCAGTCCCGTACACCGAGGCGGCAAACCAAACGAACAGCAAGAGCGCGAGCAAGGACCCCGATGATCGAAGACTTGAAGACCGCACCCCTTCTGGCCGGCCTGAGCGATGACCAACTCGAGCGTGTGAGCCAGCACGCGGCGCATATCGTCCTCGATGCTGAGCAGCTCCTGTTCAGTCAGGGCGATCCGGCCGAGCGCTTCTATCTGGTCTTGCGAGGCCAGATTCAGCTCTTTCGGCTTTCGCCAGGCGGGGCAGAGAAGGTCATCGAGCTGGTCTCCCCCGGCCAGACCTTCGCCGAGGCGCTGATGTTTCTCAACGCACCCCGCTATCCGGTCTGCGCCGGGGCGCTGACACCGGCAGAGCTCCTGAGTCTCGACGCGCGGGATTTCGCGCAGATGCTGCGCGAGTCGGTCGACACCTGCTTTCTGATGCTTGGATCCCTGAGCCAGCGCTTGCGTGGTCTGATCGGGGAGATCGACAACCTGACCATGCATACGGCAAGCAGTCGGGTTGCCCGATATCTTCTGGCGAAGGTCCCGCAGGACCGCCGGGCGATCAAGCTCGACGTCCGCAAGGGTGTGCTTGCGTCGCGCCTCTCGATTCAGCCGGAGACCTTCTCGCGTGTCGTGAAGGAGCTCGGTGGACGCGGCATCATCGAGGTCCATGGTGCAGAGGTGACCATCCTTGACCGCGTGGCCCTCGGCGAGGTTGCGGAGCTTGAGGATAATCTCGAGCTTGGCTCTCTGCCCTGCGGGCCGGCCGGCTTGCTCAGGGGATAATCCTAAACCCTGTCCTGAGTGACATCTTCGGTGGTCGATCGATCCCGGACTTTCAGGAATCCGGTAGCGGAGTGGTGGACAGGGTTTGACATGTCCGGTCTCACCGACCTCTCCCGCGTCCCGAAAGATCCTTCGTCTGACGGGCGCTGGGGAGTCATCGGAAGGCTGCCGCCTCATTCCTCAGGGCGTCGTTCCTAAGAGCGGCCAAACACAAGGCCGACGGTCACCGGGGGACGGCCAAGACCCCGGGATCGGCGACTTGCAGTCGCCGTCTGACGCTGGCCTGACGGCCGGCGGGTGGCGGCCCGCCGCGCTTGACCCAGGTCAAGGCCCCGCCTCGCGTGCCGGTTTCAAATTCGAGGAAGGTTCACGGGAGGACAGAGTCCAGACCGGCGCGATCTCGCCCTGGTCGATCGGGGGCAGCGCTGTTTCGGACGCTCGCCTGTCTTTGACGACCCCGGCATCACCTTCGACCTGACCGGACGCCCGAGAGGTTCGAGCGATGAGTACAACGGCTGAGGACACTGATCCGGGATCACTGCTGGAAGGCGTCGAGATCCCGGAGGTCGAGCTTTCCGATGCGGACATCTTCGATGCGCTGCGCCACATCTCGGGCACCGATCTGACTCTCACGATCGGCTCGCTCGGGGCCTCTGCGGTCCTGGTCTATGGCGCTGTGCGCAGCCCATTGGCGCAGCCGCGCAACCTCATCGGCGGGCACATCATCTCGGCGTTGGTTGGGGTGACCAGTTGGCAACTCCTGTCCAGCGAGCTCTGGCTTGCGCAGGCCGTCGCGGTCGCAACCGCGATTGCACTCATGCATCTGACCAAGACCTTGCATCCGCCCGGTGGAGCGACCGCCCTGATCGCCGTGATCGGCTCGGAGGAGATCCACGCGATCGGCTATCTTTATGTCCTGATTCCCGCGACCATCGGGCCATTGGTCCTGCTGGCCGTCGCCCTTGTGGTGAACAACATCCCTGCAACCCGCCGCTATCCGGAGATTTGGATGTGATGGATTTTGACGTCCGACCAGGGTCCCGACGAGCGCTGGCAACAACATTTGGATGTGTCGCTGCTGTCCTGTGGCTCCTGTCACCCGATGTCCGGGCTCAGCAGGCGGCGGCCGAGGATGCGTTCGCCGACGTGGATCTGGAGAACGGTGCCGAGATCAACGAGGTCTGTGCCGGGTGTCATGGCGAGTACGGCCAAGGCGGCAAGGATGGCGAGTATCCGAGATTGGCCGGACTGCCGGCGGCCTTCATTGCGAGACAACTCGACCTGTTTCGGGGCCGGGGCCGAGAGAACCTGGCCATGGTGGAGCACACGGAGCCTCGACAGATGACGGACTCGGATATTCGTGACATCTCCGCATTTCTGGCCGCCATCGAGCTTCCGAGTCGGCTCCCGCCTGTCGATGAAACGGCGCCCGACTTCAACGCCTACGAGCGCCTGATGGCGACCAAGCGCGTGGTGCAGATTCCACGTGCGGAGGGTGATCCGGTCGCCGGTAAAAGACTCTACCGGCGGGAGTGTGCATCCTGTCACGGCAGAGAGGGCTGGGGTCGCGAGCGCGACGCGGTGCCAATGCTCGCCGGTCAGTACACCAGCTACCTTTGGCGGCAGGTCGACAAATACGTCAATAAGATCCGCATCCATGACCCATCGGAGCCGGATGCCGACGAGCTTCTGGCTGCATTCACTCGGGAGGAGTTGCGCGACATCTTCGCCTATCTGTCTATCGTCGACGATTGATCGTAAAAGCGATCCGCTGTGCGCCAGCGATCAGTTTTAAGTTGAGGAAACCGCATATGACCTCCGGTCGGCGCATCACGCGTGAGAAGAAGACGATCACGGCCATGATGGCGATCTACTGCCGCGATCATCACCCGGGCAACAATGGCCTCTGCAGCGAGTGTGCGTCGCTCCTCGATTATTCGCACAGACGACTGGACAGCTGTCCGTTCCAAGAGGAAAAGCCCGCCTGCAACCTCTGCGAGGTGCATTGCTACAGCGCGATCATGCGGGAGCGGGTGCGTGAGGTGATGCGCTATTCAGGTCCACGTATGCTGAGACCCCACCCGATCCTGAGTCTGGGGCACATCCTCGACAAGCTCCGCCCGGCACCGAAGCTGAAGGCTAGAACCCATCCGACCAAGAAGCCCTGATGCGGTCGAGGTGGCGATCGCCCGGCGTCACAGACGATCGCCGTCGTGAGACGAGGCCGTGCCTGCGCATGCAGCCTCGCTCGACGCCCCACGGCCACGCTGATCGAGTCGGCGCTTCCCGCGGAAGGCATGAGGATACGCGCTGATGTTTGCCAGCGATGGCCATTCACCAGACTCTCCCTCGGGCCCGAAATCGCCCGCCCTCCCGGATTTAACATAGATCAAGTTTCCTCCCGATTCCCTTTGTTACATTGATCTCGACACACGACCGCGTCGAGATCCTGTTCGATAACATTGGTAAGGAGGACACATGCATACGCTGAGTCAGCGCCTGGCCACCCTCGCAACGGGTGCCGTCCTCGGGCTGGGGGTCGCCTCGACCGCTTGGTCCAACGAAAACCTGAAGGATGTCATGGATCGACGTGGTCTGACCGAGAAGGACCTGCTCGCGGCGGCGAAGACCTACGTTCCCACAGGCGGTCGCGACGAGTTCGTCGTCTTCAGCTCGGGCGGGCAGTCGGGTCAGGTCATCGTCTACGGCATCCCCTCGATGCGGCTATTGAAGTATATCGGCGTCTTCACGCCCGAGCCCTGGCAGGGCTACGGTTTCGACGACGAGTCCAAGGCGGTCCTTGCTCAGGGGCGCACCCGTGGTAAGGACATCGTCTATGGCGACACCCATCACCCGGCCATCTCGGAGACCGATGGCGACTATGACGCCAAGTATCTCTTCATCAACGACAAGGCCAACCCGCGCATCGCAGTGATCGATCTGCACGACTTCGAGACCAAGCAGATCGTCGTCAATCCCTTCTTCAAGTCATCGCACGGCGGTGCCTTCGTCACGCCGAACACCGAGTACGTCATGGAGGCTGCACAGTATGCCGCGCCGTTGCTCGATGACGGTTTCGTCCCTCTGGAGGAATTCAACGAAAAATATCGCGGCGGCTTGACCTATTGGAGCTTCAACAAAGAGAAAGGCCGCATCGTGCCCGAGACCTCCTTCACCTTCGAGCTTGGGCCATACAGTCAAGACCTCTCCGACGCGGGCAAGAAGGACAGCTACGGCTGGGGATTCACCAACTCGTTCTGTACCGAGCGCTATGTCGGCGGCATCGAGCGTGGACGCCCGCCCTTCGAGGCCGGCTGCTCCTCGAAGGATACCGACTATCTGCACGTCACCAACTGGAAGAAGGCCGAGGAGTTGGTCAAGGCCGGGAAGGTCAGGCAAGAAAAGGGGATGTACTTCATCCCGATGGAGCAGGCCATTGCAGAGGGTCTCCTTTACCTGATTCCCGAGCCCAAGAGTCCGCACGGTGTGGATGTCACACCTGACGGCAAGTTCATCATCGTCTCGGGCAAGCTCGATAGCCATGTCTCGGTCTTCAGCTTCGAGAAGATCAAGAAGTCTATAGAGGAAGGCAATTTCGAGGGCAAGGACCCCTATGGCGTGCCGATCATCCCGATGCAGGCCGCGCTCCATACGCAGGTCAATCTGGGTCTGGGCCCGCTACACACGCAGTTCGACTCCAAACCCTGCGTCGCCTACACCTCGCTCTATGTCGATTCGCAGGTCGCAAAGTACGACTACTGCGAAGGCAAAGTCCTCGACAAGCTGTCGATCCATTACAACATCGGTCATCTCATGACGATGGAAGGCGATACGGTCAACCCCCAGGGCCGCTACCTGGTCGCGCTGAACAAGCTCGCGATCGACCGGCATCAACCTGTCGGCCCGCTGCATCCGCAGAACCATCAGTTGATCGATATCAGCGGCGACAAGATGCAGCTCCTCTACGACATGCCTTTGCCGCTCGGCGAGCCGCACTATGCGGCCGCGATTCGTGCCGAGAAGCTGCAACCGGCCGTGCGCTATAAATCGGGCTGGAACAGCCGGACCGATGAGTTGCATCCGTATCGGACCCGGGCCGGCCGCGAGACGACCGAGCGGACCTGCGATGCGGAAGGCAAATGCACGACCCGGGTGATGGGGACCGTGATTCGCTCACACATCACCCCGGAGATCATCGAGGCGGAGGTCGGCGACCAGGTTCATCTTCATCTGACGAACCTCGAGCGCGCTCAGGACCAGGTGCACGGGTTTGCGCTCTATGGGCAGAACGTCAACCTCTCCATCGAGCCCGGAAAGACCGCCTCCTTCAGCTTCGTCGCCGATCAGGAAGGCGTCTTCCCCTATTACTGCACCGAGTTCTGCTCGGCCCTGCACCTTGAGATGCAGGGTTATCTCCTGGTCCGTCCCAAGGGGTATGAGGCGAGCACGGTCGCGATGGTCGAGGGGACGCTCTACTCCCAGTCCGACTACGACACCCAGGTCAAGACCAACCTCGAGACCCAAGCGGTCATCGACCAGGTCGTGGCCTATATCACCGCGCGCAACTTCCAGGACTTCCCGATTGCGGTGGCCTTGGTGGAGGACGCGACCGACCAGCTCGGCTTTGCGCAGGAGTCCAAAAAGAAGTCCGAGGAGGCTGCCGCCAAGGCCGACTGGCAGAACGCCATGCTGTGGGCCAATCAGTGGTGGCAGTACCAGGTGAAGGCCGCCGACCTGGGGCTGAGGGCCAAGAACCTCCTGGATGAGGAAGGGGCGACGACCAATCAGTGAACGAGCGTCATCGACCGGGAGACTGATGCCGGTCGGTGACGGGGTGTCGACATCCGAAATCGGCCATCGGCCGGAGTGTCCAAGATGAACGCCTTGAAGTCCGTTCTCACGTCTATCTTGATCGCCGCGGCGACGTCGGCAGCCTTGCCGGCACTCGCTCTGGACGGCGCAGAGCTCTATGTGACCAAGACCTGCGTCGCCTGTCACGGCAAGGACGCCAATACGCCCATTCTCCCCGTCTATCCGAAGCTCGCCGGTCAAAGCCCTGATTACGCATACAACCAGATGGTGGACATCAAGAGCGGTGTCCGCAACAACGGCATGACTGCAGCGATGCGGGGTGTGATGCACCTGGTCAACGAGGAGGAGATGCGGGCCATCGCCGATTGGCTGGCCACCCTAGAGTAAGCCTGGCCTCGATCATTGTTCCGGTCATTGGCGCATGCATCGCCGAGCGGCTCGTCCAGTCATCTCGCTGCTTCGCGTTCCGGGGAGACGCGATCTCAAAGATGACCTCGAAATGTGTCGCGGGGTCTAGTCTTGCGGTGTGAGCCATGTGACCTCGATTGGAGTACGACATGAATCAACGTCATCTTTTCCAAACAGCACTTCTGGCATCGACCGTCGGGCTCGCCGCGAACGCCCAGGCAGTGGATCCGAGCGACGCCGATCGCGTCCATCGCGCCGAGCCGGTGGAGTGGAATCTCGGGGGCGGCGAGCAGGATGAAGCCCTGCATCTGACCCCGGACCTGGAGAACGGCATGGACGTCTACGAGGTCTGCGCCGCCTGTCACCTCCCCGAGGGCTGGGGCACGCACGACGGGACCTTCCCTCAGTTGGCAGGTCAGCATCGCGGCGTCTTGGTCAAGCAGATGGCCGACATCCGGGCTCAGAATCGGGACAACCCCACCATGTATCCCTTCACGCTCCCGCAGGCGATCGGCGATGCGCAGGCACTGGCCGACGTGGTGGCCTATATCGAGAGCCTTCCGATGAATCCGGAATGGGGGAAAGGCCCGTGGGGACCCGGGACTCCGGAATATGCCTTGGGCGAGCAGCTCTACAAGGACAACTGCGTCAAATGTCACGGCGAGACCGGGATGGGCGACGTAGAGAAGTTCTATCCGCGCATCAACGGCCAGCACTATGCCTACATGCTGCGCCAGTTCGAATGGATTCGCGATCACAAGCGGCGCAACGCCAACCCGGAGATGGTCGAGCAGATCAAGAACTTCTCCGACAAGGACATGGCAGCGGTCAACAGCTACATCTCTTGGCAGCCGGTGCCCGAGGATCAGTTGGCCGAGTCGGCCGATTGGAAGAATCCCGACTTCGAATGACTCGAGGTCATGCTCGAAGGGCACCGGCCCCATTGCCGGTGCCGTCCCCGACACGCAGGCTCTGAAGTGGTTTCATCATGAGCACCGAAGGCACGGCATTCACGGATCGGCGCACCCACTTGGTCTTCGCCTTGACCCTGATCGCACTGATCCTACTCGGGGCCATCTTTTATGTCCCCATCTGGTGGGTTTCTCTGACGGCACCCAATTATCCGCCCGAGTCCTTCCCGGACGGCGTGCGTATCCATTTCCACATGAACGGCGTCTTCAATGGCTGCAAGATGGTGGAGAAGGCCGAGATCACGGAGGACGAGGCACTCAACTGTGTCCATGAGATGGACACCATCAATCATTATGTCGGCATGTATCCCATCTCTGCCGGCGGTGTGATCGAACGGGCCTTTGCGCCCTTCCTGCTCAGCATGCTCGGAGTGATGATTGTCGGGTTCGCGACACCCGGCTCAAAGCTGCGATTGGCGGTCATGGGGTTGGGATTCGCCGCCATCGCAGTCTGGATGTCCATGACCTTCTATACGGCCGATGGCCTCAAGCTCAACAGCCGGGGTTACCTGAGTGCACTGGCGCTGGCACTCGACCAGGAGACGGCTGCGCCGGAAGTCGCCAAGCCGCTCTCCGCCGCCGAGGCGCTCATCGCTCAGATGAAGGCGGCCTTGGAGGCTGACGGCGCCCAAGCCCCGGCCCGGGTGCCCCCGGACGCGACCCTGACAGGCGATCCGGATCGATCGACCCTCGCCAGGGGCTTGCGCGGCGCCTTCGAGCGCGATCAGGCGAGACGGCCTCCTGCCGAGCGCGAGGCGTGGACGGGTAGCGGGCACCAATTGATGACCTGGCACTATGGCAAAAGCCTGGGGCGCTACTTCAACAACCCGGAGGAGATCGCTCCCATGGTCGGTGCCATGAGCCTCGCCGCTCATATCGTCTTCTGGGGCATTCTTGCGGCGATGCTGCTTCTGCTCTGGGGCGCCCGGCGGAGCCAAGGCCCGCTGTATTGGCTCTTGATCCTGGCGCCCATGGCGCTGCCGCTGATCTTCATCCTGGACTATTCGGCCTGGCTCTGGTGGTACGGGCACAACATGAACGCGATGGGTGCCTTCACGGTCAAGCCGTTCATGCCGACCGTCTTTGGTGACGGAAAGGTCGCCCAGTTCGGAACCCATTCCTATCCCTATTGGGGCTTCGGGCTGATGCTCCTGCTCTCGGCCGTGCTGGCGGTGGCGAGTCTGCTGAGACGCAAGCAGATCAATTCGTCGCCATGAGCTCAAGCTCAACAACAGGATGGTCAGAGCGACGGCGAAACCTATCCGTCCCGCGCCCATGTCATCAGGCAGCAATCCGGCAACAGAGTGGTTTGGACGATGGGTTTCGCTGCGCTCCATTCATCCTGCAACGCTTCGGGATCGGCCGGATGGCGTGGGTCGCGTTACTCTTGATCCCGACATCGACCCAAGCCGCCTACCCGCCATTGCAGCCGTTGGTCGATGCCGCGGAGGCGGGGTCGGTGCTCACGCCGGAGCCCGGCATCTATGCCGGGCCTGTGCTCGTGGACAAGCCACTGACCATCGACGGTCGCAATCAGGTGACGATCGATGGGGGTGGACAGGGTACGGTCGTACTGCTCGACACCGACGGTGCGACGCTACAGAACCTGCGTCTGACCAACTCGGGCAGCTCCCACAACGACCTGGATTCAGGTGTTCAGGTCCGGGGCAAGTTCAACGTCATCAAAGACAATCGGATCGACGATGCCTTGTTCGGCGTGGACCTCCAGCAGTCGGAGAACAACATCGTGCGTCGTAACCATATCTCCTCGAAGCCCGTGGAACTGGGCGTACGGGGGGATGCGATCCGGCTCTGGTACAGCTTCAACAACCAGGTCACGGACAACATCATCCGCGACGCCCGAGACACGGTCGTCTGGTACTCGCGCGACAATCTGATCGCGCGAAACGACGCGCGCGGTGGACGCTATTCACTGCACTTCATGTACTCGCAGACCAACCATGTCGAAGGAAACCACTACGAGGACAACACGGTCGGTATCTTCCTCATGTACAGCGATGGCATCACCGTGCGCAACAACCTGATCGCCAACGCCTCGGGGACCACCGGGATCGGGATCGGCTTCAAGGAGACCTCGGACGTGACCATCGAGGGCAACCGCATCCTCTATTGCGCGGAGGGCATGTACCTGGACGTGTCTCCTTACCAGCCCGGCAGCATCAACGTCTTTCGCGACAACCTGATCGCCTACAACGGGATCGGGGTGCGCTTCATCAACGATTGGCAGGGCAACCTCTTCACAGGCAATCGCTTCAAGGGCAACACCACGCAGGTGGTGGTGGAGGGCGGCAAGACGGCAAACCGCAATCAGTGGGACGGCAACTACTGGGACGATTACGAGGGATTCGATCGCGATGCGGACGGTATCGGCGACACCCCGCATGTCATCCATGCCTTCGCGGATCGGCTCTGGATGGACGTGCCCCCGGCGCAGTTCTTCAAAGGTTCGCCGATGCTCGAGGTCATCGATTTTCTCGAGCGTCTCGCACCCCTGACGACCCCCGACCTCCTGGTTCGCGATGAGCGCCCGCTCTGGAGCGCGGATACCGAGATCCTGCTCGCCGTCCCCGAGGCCGCGGGCACCGGCCCCGGGGGCTCCGGCGATTGGGAGCCTGACCCCGACGCCGAGCCCGATGTCCCGACCCCGGCGTCCGCGTCGCCCGGTCAGTACGACGCTTACGAGGCGCTGCGCCGCTCGCTCGGGCGCGACTGAGAGGTCGAGCTGGAATGAGCGAGCGATCGAGTCCATTTCCGAAACGGCGACCCAAGACCAGGAAGCGCCGCGACCAGGGTCGGCGGGAGTTCCTGCGCAGCACAGCGCTCCTGGTCGGGATGGTCGGGGCCTCGCTCGCCGGACTCATTCCACTGATCGGCCGTGCCAACGCGCGCCTGCGCCCGCCGGGCGCGCTCAAGGATCGGCTCGAGGAGCAAGCCTTTCTCTCGGCCTGTATCAAGTGCGGCCAGTGTGTCCAGGTCTGTCCCGTGAAGGCGATCAAGCTGGCTGATCTGGTCGATGGGGTCGGCATCGGTGTCCCTTATATCGAGGCACGCGATCAGGCCTGCGACTTCTCCTGCGACGGTCTGCAATGCGTCCTCGCCTGTCCGACCGGTGCCCTCACACATGACATCAACTATCCGGCCGAGGCCCGAATGGGTTTTGCTCGGCTCGCTCGTCCGGGCAGCTGCCTCGCCGTGCGCGGACAGGGGATCAAGGGGCCGGCACGGGGCCCGGATCATCCCGCCTTGCTGCGTTACGAGGATGTGGACCGATGGAACCCCATCCGACTTGCGGACTATCCGTACGATCTGCCGCTCTGCGACCTCTGTGTCCGTCTGTGCCCGATCGAGATCCGCATCGCCCAATGCGAGGCCGGCAGGCCGCCGTCCGGCGACCCCAATCAGTGCCCGCCGCAGCATGCCATCCGGATGCGGCCCATGCCGAACGGGCTCGCAGCGGCACCGGTGGTCGAGGACGGCTGCGTGGGGTGCGGGGTCTGCGAGATGGTCTGTCCCCCGGAGCCTGCCGCCATCGTTGTGGACATCGGCCGGAGTGCCGACCATCCATGAGCTATGTCGTCGAATCGCTGCGCCAGCTGGCGGGTCTCAAGCCGCCCAAGCCGACGCGCGACCAAATCCCGATCCCGGTCAGGGTCATCTACGATGAGAAGCGCAAGACGCAGCTCACCCGCGAGTCACTGGAGGCGGCGGAGGCCGTTCATCACCGGAGACCCGGGCGAAACAAGTGGCGCAATCGCCGTTGGATCACCCTGATCCTGGTAAACCTCCTGTTCGTGATCTCCTATGTGCTCGACGTGCAACTGGTGGAGGGCGCCTTGACCGCCTCGCGCGTGATCGGTTTCCACTTTGCTGACCTCAACTCAGCACTGCAGGTCACGCTCGCCTACAAACATGTGGTGGTCAACCTTTTGATCGGGACCCTGACCGTGCTGGTCTTCTGGATCCTGCTCGGTGGGCGGACCTTCTGCTCCTGGGTCTGTCCCTACCATCTGGTTGCGGAGTGGGCCGAGTCCCTGCATCTCTGGCTCGCCAAACGGGGCTGGGCGCTGGATATCCAGTTCCACCGGGGCGTGCGCGCCGTCTTCTATGTGATCTTCGCCATGCTCGCGCTCCTGACGGGCTACACGGTGTTCGAGACCATCTCGGCGACCGGCATCATCAGCCGGGCGCTGATCTACGGACCGGGTCTCGCCTTGCTCTGGATCCTCGCCCTGCTTGCCTTCGAGGTTCTGCTCTCGCGCCGTGCCTGGTGCCGGTACGTCTGCCCGATCGGCATCACCTACGGGTTGGTTGGGGTGATCTCGCCGCTTCGGGTGCAATACAAGATGCAGAGCTGCCATCACGAGGGCGACTGTCGGCGGGTCTGCATGGTGCCTCATGTGCTCGACGTTACCATTCGTGGGCGGGCCATGGCACTCACGACCGACATCGGTGCCGACTGCACCCGTTGCGGTCTTTGTATCGACGTCTGCCCCACCAGCTCGCTGAGCTTCAAATTCAAGGGTCTGGAGAAGGCGCTATGATCCGGTTCGAGCAGGTGACCAAGCGGTTCCGTCGCCAGGCGGTTCTCAAGGGGATCGACCTCATCATCGAACGCGGTCATCGGGTCGCCCTGGTCGGTTCCAATGGGGCCGGTAAGACGACCCTCTTTCGCTGTCTGCTCGGTGAGTATGTCTGTCAGGGCAGGCTGTTGGTCGACGGGCTGGATCCGCGCGAGCATCGTCGCGAGGTGCTCGGCAAGATCGGTTTCGTGCCGCAACTGCCACCTCCGCTCAAGATGCCGGTCGGGCAGTTGATCCAGTTCGCATCCGGGGTTTGCGGCGCAGATCCGGGTCGTATGGAGGCGGTGGCGTCGCGACTCGGGCTGGACGTGGATGCGTTCAAGCGCCAGCCATTCGTGAAGCTCTCGGGTGGGCAGAAGCAAAAACTGCTGATCAGCATCGCGCTCGGCCGAGATGCCGAGCTGCTGGTCATGGACGAGCCTGCCGCCAACCTCGACCCCGATGCCCGACACATCTTCTTCGAGCTCCTGGCCGAGCGGCAGGGCAGCGTCGCCATGCTGATCTCGAGTCACCGCCTGGACGAGGTCGCCGCACTGGTGAATCGGGTCATCGAGATGGACCAAGGTCGGATCGTGCTCGATGACCGCGTCGCGGACCTGGTCGATCTGACCAGCCGACTGCGTTGTCGGCTGGTTCTGACCCGCGCGGACGATGCCTTCGCCCGCGCCGTGGCCCCTTGGGGTTTGCGCAGTTTCGACCAGGGCATCACCTGGGAAGGCTGGGTCGCCGGGGCGGATCGGCTGCGTTTCCTTGGGCTCCTGTCGCGTTATGCGGCCCTATTGGACTCGATCCGACTGGATGCAGCGACCGAGCCGGCGCTGAGCGAGGTGCGTTATGCGTAAACCGCGTCCGGTGGAGTATGGATCGGTTCTGGACGGGCGCTTAGTCCGTCGCGATCAACAGGCGTTGCAGTCGACGCGGCTTAATGGATTATTTTTTCTCTTTCTGAACCGCGTCCGACTCGGATCTCCTGGGTTGTGCCGGTCGGTGTGTGTGCCGCCGATCCTCCCTTCATCACTCGGGCCGCCGTTCAGCGCCGCCCTGTTGGCGGTTGTGCTGATGCTCCTGCTGTCCGCCTGCGGCGGCGATCCGGGGCAGGGCCCTGTCGAGGTGAAATGGGACCGAGATACCTGCGAGCGCTGCCGAATGGTGCTTTCCGATCGGCTGCACTCGGCGCAGGTGCGCATCCCGACCCCGGATGGTCGCTCGCGGATCTATCGATTCGACGATATCGGGTGCGCGGTGATCTGGCTGGAGGACCAGGCCCTGCGAGACGACCCCGCCACGGAGATCTGGGTGAACGACTGGCGCAATGGCGACTGGATCGACGCCCGCGCCGCGACCTATCTGCGCGGCCAGGTCACGCCCATGGAGTACGGCCTTGGCGCCCAACCCGAGCGCGCGCCGGACGGACTCGACTTCGCACAGGCCAAGGCACACGTCTTTGACGTCGAAGCCCGCTTCAACGTCCACGGCGGACACCTGGATGCAAAGCCTGCGTCCCCCGGCACGCCGGCGGATCACGTCGAGCCGAGCGAGCAGCCGCATGACCACGCCGATTGAGCCGTTAACGGAGTCCCGAGATCATGCGTGAATTCTGGCTGACCGCCCAAACCGATCTCCTCGAGTCGTTTCGGGCCAAGTGGTTCGTCGCCTACACGCTCGTCTTCGGCGGGCTGGTGGTCCTGCTATTCGCCTTCGGGCTGACCGAATCGCGGATCATGGGGTTTACCGGGCTGTCCCGCTTGATGGTGACCTATATCCAACTCGCCATGGCGATCCTGCCCGTCTTCGTCCTCATCACCACGGTTCGCTCGGTGGCAGGGGACCGCGAGGCGGGTGTCTATGAGTATCTGCTCTCTCTCCCCATCGGTCTGGCGCCCTGGTTCTGGGGCAAGCTGGCCGGGCGTTTCCTCGTGGTGTTTCTGCCGGTCTTTCTCGCGATGGTCGGCGCCATCGTCTGGGGTTTGATCAAAGGGGCGGATGTACCCTGGGCGCTCTTCATCTGGTACACGGCACTCTTGATGTCCCTGGCCTGGTGCTTCCTGGGGATCGGCATGCTGCTCTCGACCCTCAGCCGCTCGGCCGATGTCGCCCAAGCCTCTGCGTTCGTGGTCTGGTTGACGCTCCTGCTGTTCCTGGATCTCATCCTGCTCGGGACCCTGATCCGACACCAGATCCCGCCCGAGACGGTCGTCGGAATCGCGCTCGCCAACCCCATGCAGGTCTTCCGCACCGCAGCCATGCTTCTGCTCGATTCGCAGCTGGTCATGCTCGGCCCTTCCGCCTATGTCATTCTCGACAACTTCGGTCAGGCAGGCTACATGGCCTATGCCTTGATCTATCCCATGTTGGTCGGCACCGCCAGCGCCTTCGGGGGCTACCTCTTGTTTCGTCGGGGTGATCTGCCTTGATCAGTTAAAGCCCGGCGCTCTGGTGGGGTATCTGCCTCTTTGGTCACTCGGGCGCCTGGATGCCGGGCGCCCGATGCGACCGCGTCAAGGTCTCACCAGGTCAGATTCAACTCTGCGCGCACGAAATAGGAATCGTCGCGACGATTCTCGGCATAGTAGTTCCCGGGTGCGAGATATTCCGCGACCAGGTGGCCGGCGACGTGCTTGTTGAATTTGGTCTTCACCCAGCCCGTGAAGAGGTGACCGCGGAAGCGATCATCGCCGCTGATGTTGGCCAACTGGGCACGGGTGCGTGTGCTCTTCTCGTCCGCCCAGAGGGCGTGATAATCGAGTGTGAACGAGGTCGTCTCATGGGCCTGTATGCCCCACCCCAGGTTGAGCCTGTGGAGATTGGTGGCCTCTCCGACCCGGCTCTCCAGCGGCCATTGGTAGATCATGAGCTCGCTCCACTGCGGCCAGCGGCCCCAGAGCGGATCGAAGGCCTGGTCGCTGCGGCTGTCGGGATCGTCGCCGGAGAGGTACTCGTAGCCCGCATGTAGCCGATTGGACAGCGGATCCAACAGACTATAGGTCACGCGGCCGTTGAATCCGAAGGCGCTCAGGTCGCGATCATTGCGGGTGCCCCACTGGTAGGCACCCTCGGCGCGCAGTCCCAATTGGGGTGTCAGTCTGGAGTCGCCCCGCAGACCGAATGTGTAGATCTCGCCCGAGTCGGGTGGAGAGGGGAAGGGTGCACCGTTGTTGACCCGGATGTTGCGCGGGGTCAATTCCGGCCGGTTTTCCTTGTACATGAAATAGCCGTCCAGATCAGTGTCCCTGACGAGGCTCTTGTTACGGGCGTAGAGGATTGCCCCGGTTTCGTTCTGCTCGATCTGGTCCTCGACCTCGCCGTTCAACGACTGTGGAAAGCGGCCGGTATCGGCACTCTGGTCGAGATAGATGAGGTCGAGCTGGGTGCCGATGGCTTCGGCGTTGTAGGTGAATCGGGCCGCGTCGAAATAGATGGTCCGGGAGCCATCGAGCGGCGTGCCGTCGAGAACCAGCCAGCCATTGCCCAGGATGATGTCCTGACGACCCAGCTTGGCGGTGAGCGGCGCACCGCCAATCTGCTTTATATCGACCGTGAGCTGGTCGAAGAGGATTCCGCCGCTATACCAGTTGTCGAAACCCGGAACCGGCCAGTCATCCGCGTCCGGTTTGTTGTAGTGGCGTCCCTCCCACATGAGACGCGCACTGGCGCTCAGCTGCTCTGTGGGTGCGTAGGCGCCCCAGAGGCGGCCCCGATAGCGTTGGAAGGTCCGATCCGCAGTGGGGCTGTCTTCGTTCAGTCCCACGTTTCCGATGAAGACCTGACGCAGACGCAGATCGGCCCCCC
>RRYU01016762.1_pt1 | contig 29069 bp, 24 predicted proteins | sample 2162651 | NCBI WGS metagenome assembly RRYU01 (sample SAMN10267283, study PRJNA491782) | microbial mat metagenome | isolation source: biomat in the production well | place: Japan: Minami-Kanto gas field, natural gas well KTG3 | collected 2017-06 | reverse complement strand
AGGCCATGGGCATGCTCCGGCAGGCGCAACGGTCCGCTGATGCTGAATGCCAGCTCCACCCGCAGCCGTTCGTTGATGGTCTCCCCCTCCCCCCCTTCGCCTTCCGCGATCAGGCTGGGCTGGTTGCCCTGGGGTTCACCGTCCCCGTCGAATCCGCGTCCCGGCACCAGAGTGCTGTGCAGCAGCCGCAGCCGGCCCAGTTCGCCCTGGATATGCACGGCCCCTTCCAGCACAAGCCCGCTCAGGGTGAGCTCCGCCCCCGGATGATCGTCGTCGATGTGCAACACCCCGCCCTCCGGCATCAGATGGGGGCGCTGGCTGTTGGCGGCCTCGATGACCAGCCGGGCCCCGTCGGCGAGTTCGATGTGTCCCGGCATGGGGTAGCTGCGGCTGTCCAGGATACTGATCACGGTGTTGGGCTGCTCCAGCTCCGCCCACACCAGCAGGGCCTCCTCCAGAGTGGCGAAGGCGTCCGGCGCGCCGCCGTCGATCACCTGAAGGTGGCGCTCGGCAAGCTCCCGCCGCAGCAGCCATCTGCCCCGTTCGTAGGGGCCGCCCCCGAGGTCGGCGCTGAAGCCGTAGTGGAAGGACGTCTCCAATCGATCGGTATCATCCTCCCAGCCGTCTCCAACCGCCAGACGCCCGGACTCCGGATCGACGGCGATGACGCGGCCGCCGGGCCGGGCCGCAGGCCAGGGGTCCAGGCGGCGGCAGACGATTTGGGGCTCATACAGATCGGGGGGTGCCTCATTGTCCAGGGCGGGCTCCAGCGGCAAGCCATTGCGGACGATGAGCAGGCTTCCATTCAGATCCCGGGGTGCGTACAGCGGGGTATAGGCGGACCGTGGATGGCTTTGCGCATGGGCCTGTAACTCGTCGTGGAAATACACCGTTCGGATGGGTCCCGGCACATGGTATTCGGTGGCCAGGCCGGCCTCATCCCCCTCTCTGCGCCAGGCGTTGAACAGCGGCGCCCGGTTGCCCAGCGGGCTGACGTGATAGCGCCACTCGGCGTCCGCCTGGCGTGCCTCCACCCCCTGCAGTTGATAGCTGAGCAATCGCCACAGAAAGAAACCGATGTTGGGAATCTGGTACCAGCCCTCGGTCTGCCCAACGGGGCGCACGTCCACCGTGTGGGCCGCGGTGTCGAAAGGGCCGTCCAGCCCGTCGACTGGTTCGATATAGCGCAGCTCGGGACAATCGTGGCAAAAGAGACGCAAGTGATCGAGGTTCTGGGTCCAGTTCAGGTGCTGGAAGAACTCCACAGCGTGGGCGGCCCACCCGGTCACGTCCCGGGCCAGCTCCTCCAGCATAGGCAGAGTGCCCTTTCGGCGCCGGTAATAGATGGTCTTGGCCACGTCTGCGCGGCTGCGGATGGCGATGGGCGGGCGCAGATCGGGTCCCGTGAGATCGGGGAACAATTCGCGAGCGGTATCCTCCGTCTCGATCCGGTCGGTGGCGTGCAGGGGATTGTTGCCGACCAGGTCCCCGATATAGGCAATGACCCAGCGCCGACAGGTCTCGATGAAGAGGTCATCCCAGAGCTGCTGGATGTCGTCCTGCAGAATGTCCCGTTGGTCCGTCACCAGCCGCAGCAGGGCCCGCAGCGGATAACCCTCGGCGGCGTCCCGTTCCCGGTAGACGGCCGGCAGCAGATGGTAGAGCCGGTCGCGGTCGTGTTCGGTTTGGTCCATGGCATCCCTCCTAGCCGGGCAGCCCGCCGGCGGTCAGCAGGGTGACATCCGCAGCGGGCGCCTCGATCCGGGCCTGCTCCGCCGGCAGCACGGCCGTCCCGGACGATGGATCGGGGCGGGCCGGATAGATCCGCAGGTGTCCCTGAAGGGGTCTGGCGTCGGCCCCGCGGTCAGCGAGATGCGCCGGTGTCCGGTCTTTGAAATGGAACAGGTCCACGTCCACCCAGCGCACCCCGTCCACCCCCTGCAACACCGCATAGATGTCGCTGAGGTGCAGCGGCAGGCCGAACTCCAGGGCCTCGAACGACAGCGCATCCAGCAGCGCGGCGCGGGCGGTGGCCTCAACCTCGGCGGCCACATGACGCTCGTCCACCTGCAGGGTCGCCCCCACCACCACCGACACCTGCCGGAAGTTGTCGAGCAGCAGCAGGCGGTTCGGATCACGCCGGGCTGTGAGGCCGGCATGCATCCGCCGCAGACCGTCGTCGGAAAAGAGGGCGCCTTCCTGGCCGGCCACGGTGAGATGGATGGCCCGCGCCTCCCCGTTCCAGACCCAATTGGCCCGGGCCTTTGCCACCTCCCCGGAATCCTTCACCAGGTCCTCGAAGTCGCGCAGCGAGACCGCCCGATCGAAGGTGCGCACGGTCATGGGCGCGTTCCGCCGGGCCTGATCCAGGGATTCCGGATCGGCGCCCCCTTCGGCGGCCAGCGGATTGCCGGCCGCCTTCAGACCCGTGGGCCGGTCCAGCAGCGTGCGCAGGGTACCGGCCTGCACCCGCCCGGCCAGGCCCGCCCCCTGGCGGTAGCTGGCCACCAGGTTGCCGCGCCCCGAAGGCAGCCGGGCGCCGGTGACGCCGTCGCCGAAACCCAGGGTTACTGTGCCGTCGTCGCCGATTCGTGTGGTGTAGACGCGGTCCGACGTGGTCCGCCCGAACAGGCTCGGCACCTCCTGCCACAGCACCCGGTTCACCTGGACCTGCAGGCTGCTGCGCAGCCCGCAGGTCGCGGCGCTGGGCACATAGGTCAGGGGCTGCTTCTTCAGGGCGAAGCGCTGAAACGCCTCGGCGGCATCGCCGTCGCCCAGGACCTCGCCGCTCACTGTGGCGCCGTGACTGGCCAGGGTCACGTTGCCCCGCAGCTCGGCCATGGCGGTATCCAGCGGCCGGGGCAGGGCGGGTGTGAAGGCGATCTCCAGGTGGTCGGCCGTGCCGTCACCATCGGTGTCGACCGCCACCGTATCGGAGACCGTCACCAGGGCCGGCTCACCGGCGCCGTCACCGATAATCAGGGCGCGGTCCCGGTCCAGCCCGTCGAGATCTGTCAGGGGGGCATAGACCCGGTCGCCGCTGATGCTGTCCGGATAGCGCCGACGCGCCAGCAGGATCTCGGGGCCGTCCAGTTCGTAGAGGGAGGCGTTGCGGATGTCGAATTCCAGATCCGGCAGCACCGGCCCATCAAGCAGCACCCGTGTCACGGGACCGCTCAATGGCCCCCAGGACGCCGTTTTTTCCATGACCGCCTTTACCCTGCGGCGCACTACGAACGCCTGTCGGGCGGCCCCGAGCAGCGACACATACAACACGGGATTGATCACGATCAACAGCTCGCTCCCCGCCGCCAGGTCCGGGTAAGTGCCGTTCAGATCGAACGCATCGTTACCGATTACCTCGGAACGGTCGGGAGTTTCGGCGCTGCTGTAACCACCCCAGAACAGGCTCAAAAAACTGGTATCGGTCTGGCGCCAGACGATGTCGCGCGCGTCGCCCTCCGCCGCTTCCTCCGCCCTCAAATAGGAAGGTGGGGCGTCCACGCCAAACAACCGGAAACGGCGCCGGAACCGGAACATACGGGCCGAATCCCCCCAGTCCCTGGAGATCGCGGGCGACCAGCGGATAGCTGCCCTCCCGTCCCGATGCTCGATCGCCTCCAGACGCTTTTCCTCAACCGGGGGAAACTCCCGAAACGGCCGGGTATCGGAATAGTTGTGAAATCCTTCCCGGAAGACGACCAGGCCGCCGCCGGCACCCAGATCCTGCGGATCGGAGCGCAGTCCGCCCCCCCGGCTGCCCGCCGCCAGGGGATTGACCGGCTGTGGCAGGGGATAGACCCGGACCCGGTTCAATGCGGACCAGGCCTCGATCTCCTCCAGCGTCTCGAACTTCTGGGGTCGCTCGCCCTGCCCGGGCACGCTCTGCACCCGCAGTCCGACCGGAATGCGGAGCTTCGCATCACGCTCCAGCGTGAAGGCCAGCCAGGCGGTAGCAGCGACGCCTGGCCGCAGCTGATAGTCGAGCAGGCGGGCCAGGCGCAGTACCGAGTCGCGTTGCCGGGCGGTGCGTAAAAACACCTCGTTGGCGAAGCGCTCCTGGTAGAAGGTCAGGATGTCGGCCACGATGGCCCACAGCTCCAGCAGGGTGATGGCGTAGTCGTCGCTGAGCCGGGTGCGCAGGTGGGTCAGCTCGGGTGTGCCGGCGATGGCCTGGAGCATGGCCTGGCGGAAGGCGGAGAAGGTCCCGATCCGGTAAGCAACGGAGGTAAGTCCGGGCCGGTTGTGAATCCGCAGCGGTGTGGGCGAAGCGGCCGGTTCGCAGCAGCCACAGGTTTCCGGTTTCATTTCCCCCCCTGCGCAGTGATGCGGAGAACGCCGTTCTCCATGAAGTTGGGATCATTGTCCAGCCTGGCGATCTCCCAGGGTCCGATCGGGATCCGCCCGGCATCCAGCTCGCCGTCTTCTAGCTTGCCGTAGCGGTGAAAGCGGGTGACCACTGCCGAGTCCACGCCGTCTACGGCCTCGATGGCACGGTAAAGACGGCTGAGGTGTACCGCCTGCCCGAAGTTGAAGCGTTCCGGATGGAAGAAGCCGAGGACGCCGCCACTCAGAACGCGGTTGCTCAGGGCCTGGCGCACCACCTCGGCGACATCCCCGCGGAAATGGTAGGGCGCCACGCAGAGCTCGATGTCGATCTCCAGCGGGACATACTGCCCGGTGCGTATCTCCAGGTCGTAGCCCGCCAGCCGGTAGCGGGTGAGGAAGGCGTGCACCCGGCGCCTCAGCGCCGGGGCCAGCCGAGTGCGCCCGCCCGGCTCGGTGATCAAATCGGCGGGATCGCGGGGATCGACACCGACTAAAACCGTGTACCAACTGCCGGTCCAGCGGAAGCTCGCCACCGCCCCGGCGACCTCGGGCAGACGGCGGGCTGTCATGCGGTAGTCCGCCTCGGTCACGGCGCGGAACTGTTCTGCATGGAAGGCCGCTGGGGCCAGCTGGCGCACCTCCTCGATGGTCTCCGGGTCGGCACCGTCCCGGGCCGGGAGGGGATTGCGCACCGCCTGGATGACACTCCATGCAGCCCCCTCGGGCTGCACGACATGGGCCAGGGCCTCGGCGCCCAGGCTGCCGGCTCGGCCGTTGCCGATCCGGTAGGTGGCCGTGACCCCGGTGGCGCCAGCCGGCTCGCGGCCGTACTCCCCGTCGCCGAAGCGCAGGGTCGCCCGGCCCTCATGATCCAGATCGACCACAAAATGTTGTTCCAAGGGAGGGCTGTCCAGCAGGTCGGGGACCTCGCTCCACGTTTGAGTACCGGTGGGGAAGTCCAGCGACAGTTCGACCGCCGGCCTTGCTGCCCGCGGCGGGCCGGCCAGAGATGGCCTGCACTGCAGCGTCACCGGGGCCTGCCGCAACGCTAGCCGGAATGGCCGGTCGGCGGGCACGGGGGCGGCCAGCGAATGCACCTCCACCAGGGTGCGGCCATGATCGGCCGGCACCATATTACCCCGGGCCACCGAGACGTTGGTCAGGTCTTCGCCACCCGGGAGACGGGTCGAGAGGCATAAAGGAAATTCAAGCGCATCTTCCCGGCCCCAGGTCACCTGCAACAGGGGAAGACGGGCTTCCGCACCGTCTTCCGTCGCCCACAGCCGCGGGCGGCCATTCTCATCCAGTTCGTTGGCATACGCGGGATCTTCCGTCTCTTCGACGCCGATCAGCCGCACGACCTGACGATGGACCGGGTCCGCGTCGGCGGCGGCACCGCTGACTGGGCCCACAACCTCTTCCAGCAACAGATAGTCGCCGACCTGCAGCGTCGGACGGATCGCCTGCCCCACTTCGGCGGGGCTCCTGGAATACAGGTAGACACCGGTGGTCCCGCCGGGGATACAGCACTCCAGGTTTCCCCAGTCGTGGAGCAGGATCTCGTTGTTCTCCGGGTGGGGCGAGAGCGAAGCGGCGGTCTCGAATACCAGCGCCCGGCTCAAAGCGGGGTCGGACTCGAAGGCGGTCCCTTCCAGCAATTCCCCGGCGATCACCGGGCCGGGGGCCGCCGGCTGGCGGCGCAGCGGGGCGGTGACGCGACTAAGCACCTGGGTGCCTTCTCCCAGCTCGATCCCGTCGCCGCTCACCGAAATATGAAGGAGTGTCCAGGCATTGCGCCCGTCGTGCATCCGGTAGTCGATCAGCCGGGCGTGGCGCTTGGCCGATACCCGTTGGCGGGCGGTCTCCAGATAGGCCTCATTGGCCACCGCATCCTGGAAATAGCTGAGGTGGTCGCCGGCATGGGCCAGCAGCTCGACCAGGGCGATGCCAAGGTCGGCCGGGTTGCGCTCCAGCCAGTCCGGGTTGAGCCGGGGCAGGGAGTCCAGGAGCAGGCGGCGGAAACTGGCGTAGTCCTTGGCCAGGTAGTCTATCGCCGGCTCCTCGATACGCCCGGGTGGACAATAGCCCTGCTCCCTGCAGTCGAACTCCACCGGGCAGCCCGCCTTGAAGCCGAACGGGGCGATGGACAGCGGCGGATCGAGGGCGGCGATTTCGTGGCTCCAGCGCCCCTCTTCCCGGCGCCACCCCAGCAGCAGCCAGTAGCCGGAGAAATCGCCGGCCCCGTCGACCAGGATCTCCAGCCTGTCGCCCGTGCCGTCCAGGCGCACCTCCAGCACCTGGATGACGGGTATCCGCGTCCCGCCCAGGACGCGCACCCGATCCCTGTTGGTGGTGAGGCCGTAGGCGCCGTCCCCGCCGGTATCCGGCGCCTCCGACAGGGGCTTGAGGAAGTTCACCAGGAGCAGGTGCTCGTCGCCGCGCAACTCGTACTCCACGTAATCAATGCCGTTGAGGATCGGATGATCGTGGATGTCCGCCCGGCGCTGCCCGTCCCGGCATACCGGCCCAAGCGCCTCGATCCACTCTGTAGCGGCCATTTCGCCCCCCTCAGCCCGCACCCGCAGCGGCCGTGTCGAACCGCTCCAGGCGGCGTTCGCCGGTGTCGCGGCGCCGATAGCTCACGGTCACCGTGAGCCGCTCATCCTGCGCCGCAACCTCCACCCCGTCGACCTGGATCAGGGTGTCCAGCCAGCGCTGCAGCGCGCCCTGAACCAGAAACTGGGTTGCGGTGGCCAGGACGTCGCTGTTGGGCCTGAACACCATCTGCTTCAGGCCGCAGCCGAAGTCCGGCCGGTTGACGCGCTCGCCCGGATTGGTGAACAGGACCAGCCGGATCAGATCCCGGATGTGATCGTCGGTGTCGGTGACGGCGCTGCGTCCCCGCCCGTCGATATGGAATGGATGGTCCAGGTAGGACATGGTCTCCTCCATCCGCTCGTGTCAATCCCCGGCAGGCAGGTCGGATACGTTCCACTCCAGGTCGCGTATCAGGAATGTCTGCCCAACGTGCGGGCGTGCCGGCGTCGCCACCGTGATCCGGGAGAACAGATGCTCGCCCTCCGCGTGCGCACCGAATCCGCCCTCTTTTCTTCCCAGGTACTTCAGTATGCCCCGGGTTATGGCGACAAAGATGATCTGCCGCTCCCGGCCCCGCGCGCCCGGCAGCGGATGGCCGTAGACCTGCAGCCACAGGCGCTCGAACTCCTGCTGGATCTCCGCCGCCATGCTGTCGGTTGTGTCGCCCAGATTTCCCGCTCTGATTGCCATCGTTACGCTCTCCCCTGGTCTATCCCGAAGTGACCCGGCTGGACACCAGGCTCCTGGTCGCGGCCGGGAAAGGTGGTGCCGGCGGCGCCGGGCTGACCGGCACGCCGGAGACATGCTCGCCCGGGTGGACGTGGCTGTTGAACATCTGTACCAGTTGGTTCAGATAATCCAGCAGGTTGTCGCCGAACACCACCGGATGGGTGGAATCCTCCACCAGCTCGATGAGCGGCGCCTCCACGATCGCCTTGCTGGCCGCCTCAAGCCTGATCCGCCCCTGTTGTACCTCGATCTCCAGCATGTTGCTGCCGTCCTCGTCGCTGACGTGGATGGTTCGGCCGTCATCATCCAGAGACAGCATCAGACCTTCTCCACTGCGGATGATCTTTATCGCAGGGGTCGCCTGGTCCCCCTGGTTGTCGTCGGGCAGCTGATCCTCGCCCCACCAGCAGCCGACCCAGATCGGCCGCGACAGATCGCCAGCCTCGAACTCAATCCACACCCCGGCTCCCTCCGGCGGGATGGTGAACGCCCCCTCTCCGTCGCCGGCATAGGGCGCACAGGGCAGTGCCCAGCCGCTCTCCACGTCCCCCAGGAGCTCGGGTATCCGCGCCCTGATACGACCCATGTTGCTGGGGTCCCGGTTGTCGCTGACGATCCCCCGGTATTTTCCGTAGTGGCGGTCAGTCCGCTCCTCGGACGGGTCGTCTGTCGGCATGGTCGAGCTCCTGTTTCCGAATCACTTGCCTGGTGCGCCCGCAGCGGCCCGTCAACCAGCCCCGGCCGAGGGCAGCGCACCGTCTTCCACAAATTGTTCCCGTCCGGTGACGCCCACCGCATTGCGGCGCAGGGTGAAACGCTGGGTGTAGCCGTCGCCGGTGAAACTGTGATGCACCCTTTCCACGTAATAGGTGCCGCTGAATCTACGACCGGCGCCGCGCACGCTGACCGGGCGCTTGGCCCGCAGCACGCCCCCGTAGGCCGCGGTGTTGAGCTCCCCCTCGGCGCTGACGGACCAGCCGGAGCGCTCGGTGAGCGCCTGGGCATAGATCTGCAACTCGCCGCTCTGGCTCAGGCCGCTGCGGCTGACGAGCACTCGGCGCGGCCGGTCTTCGGCAAGGACGGAATCCCGCCCCAGGCCGGTCAGCTCCAGCCCCTCCGCCTCACCCTCCTGGTCCTCATGGCTGTCCACGTCCAGCCCCGTTGCCCGGGCCGTCGCCGGACCCAGCATGTCGTCGCGCACGTTGAACGAGTTGACGTTGGTCGCCTCGCCCATGTTGACCGTGAGCACGCCCTGAGGCGTCTGCTCCAGCCGCGGCGGGTGGAAGTGGCCTTCCACCTCTCCGCTCCGGGCATTCAGCGTCACGAAGCATTCATAGCCGTTGCGCCGGGCCAGCCGCTGCAGAAACGCGATGTCGGTTTCACGCTGCATGGTGGTGACATCCACCTCCTCGCGGGTGGGCTGGGTCTGCTCCACCTGAGGCGTGAAGTCGTACTCGCCGAACAGGGTGTCGGCAATGTCGCTGTCGGCCATGTCCGGCCAGGCCCGGACCCTCTCCTCCAGGTGCATCAGGACGGTGGGGTCCATGGCCACCACATTGAGCGTGGATTGCCCCGGGTGATTCGAGAAATCGGCGTCGGCCTCGATGACATAGGCGTCGATGAGCGGCTCGGCCCGGCCGCCGCCCACGGTGACGGACAGGCTGAGCCTGGCCAGCCGGGGAAACACGTCCTCGTCCAGCACGCTCCAGTCGCTGCAGCCGTCCCGGACGCCGATAGCGATCCGCAGGCGCAGCATGTCGGCGATGTCGGCATGGTCCTCCATCTCGATCTGCTGGACGGCATCCAGCAACTCCTGAGCGGCGGGCTCCTCGTCTATCAGCAGGCTGTAGCTGATTTCAGGCACGCTGTCACTCCTCGCCGGGCGGGATCAGGATCTTTTCCCCGGGCGCGGCCACCAGATCCTCAGGCCACATTGCCCGGTTGGCGTCGCAGATACGCCAATACCGTTCCGGATCCCGAAAATAGCGGAAGGCGACATGGTCCAGCCGCTCGCCCTGAGCCACCGGATGGCGCAACTGCGCCGGCGTCTCCGGTATAAAGCGGAGCCTCTTGTAGACGATCTCCCGACCCCGGGGACCGGTGATCCGGTCTTCCGCCACATTGGCGTAGCGGCTGCCTTTGTAGAACATATCCTGTTTCCCTCTAAAACGAAACCAGCTTGAGGACCTCCTCCGCACCCGCCGCCAGGTTCAGCCTCGCAAGCGCCTCCTTGCGCGTTTGGGCGGCCATATAGGCACCGTAGCCGAGGCTGTCCTCCTGCAGCTCCATGTAGGTCAGCACGCGCATCCCGAGCTCCAGCTTGGCCCGGATCGGATTGAGCTGCGGATCGAAGGCCTCTTCGGTCACGGAAAAGCTAGTCAGGCGCACCGGCAGCACCCGTGACGCCCCCCATACGAAGAGCACCAGGGGCACGTCCGAGGGACAGGCCTGGACCCGGCCGGCCCGGGCCAGGACGCGGTGCAACAGCACCTGCTCGCTGGCGGGGTAGAGCAGCAGCTCCAGTGCCGCCAGGGCCGGCTGCAGGCCGTGGGCCACCACCTGGGGATGCTGCTCCGGCCGCTCCAGCTGGTCGGCGGCGTCCAGTTCCACGGTCAGGCTGATGGTCTCCACCGGCGGCCCCAGCTCACGTTGTATGTCTTCCCGGGCCGCCCCGACGTTGCCCGCCTCCGGCGCCGCGGTGCGCTGGTCCAGGCTGCGGCTGAGCTGCTCCGGGTTGTACTGGAACACAATGACGTTGGGTATGGGGCCCAGGGATTGGGACGCGTAGGCTACCAGGGCGCCTTTTAGGAGTTTTGGGGCGCGGGAAAAGTCAGTTTGCATAATGCCACCCGGTCATTGTCCAGAAGTTTCCTCGCCTTGGGGCGGTTCAGGCGACCAAGGGCTGCAATCGCGACCCTCGTCTACCAAAGTGGACGCGTCGTTCATGAAAACGAACATGATCCTATTGCATTGCCGGTCTGGAAGCGGACCGTTCAAGCTCACTGAATGTGGACCGCTTGGGTTCGTTTGCGGCCCATCGTACGATATTCGGAAACGGGCTTTGTCCGTTCCAAAATGTAACAACCTCTCCTGTCGTCGTAGCTGCCCAATAATGAAATTCTGGCATCCTTCCCAGCTCAGGAAAGAATTCGGTAGTGCTTGAACGGCGGTCTCATAGCCACGAAAGTACCGATTAAAGAGGCATTGATCATCACGCACATGCTGCATTTCCGCTCTTAACGCGAAGTTCCTTGCCGCCATGTCGTCGGGGTTCCCTCTGATGACTACTTCGGTGTCGCCGCTACCAGAGCAGGTATCGGGAAGTGAAGAGACCACTGTCTCGTCCCCCAAGTGTGCATCTCTAAATAAGGTTGCGATATTCGATTTCGGAATCCGTCGCGTCCAGGGTCCGGGATTGATCAATCGTACATCGCTATGAACTCTGATATCGCCGATATCTCTGTTGATATGACAAATCCATAGGAAATAACTAAGAGGAGCGTACCAATGGGAATCGCTTTCTTCAAACTGTGGAAAGGGGAATAATCGTCCGATAGCGTTTTCTTCCCTGTCATTAACCAATAGTTTTGTTTCACCTAAAACCGATATTGGCGCTCTAGTATCCTCTCCTCCCGTGGAGGGCCAGGTTTCCGGATCGAATGGGTCAATATCATGATGGACTGTCGTCCTTTCCAAGGTATAAGATCGTTGGACGGTTTTTTCTCGAAGTTTGAGGACCACAGGCGTCATGCCACTATTCGCCGGACCGGAATAGGGACCTCCACGTTGCTGCACTACATGGGTCAGTTCGTGGGCAATCAACCGCTTCCCTTGCTCGGTATTCGGCGCATACTGTCCTGATCCAAATACGACGTTCCTTCCAAACGTGAAGGCGCGCGCACTCAAAGTCCGGGCCAATTCCGCCGGGCCATGCCCGACATGGACTCGAACCGGATTGAAGTCATAGCCGAATCGGGGCTCGAAGAAGGCACGCAATGAATCCGGCAACGGTTGGCCCTTGCCGTCTAGCCTTTGGACCTGTCCTGACACCCCCGTCTTGACCGTGTTTTTATTTGGATGGGTTGCATTCTGGATTTCGGCCGGGCTGCGTTGAATATTCGGTGACCCGAACAATTCCCGGTTGAGTCGCTCTATCTCTTCCTCTCTGCGAAGTTTCTCAAGTTGCCGCAATATCTCCCTTTCTCTTCGCTGCCGTTCTTTTTCATCCAGGTCGACAGGTTGTTGTGCAGGTTGGGACTCACGCGGGCTAAGTGTGTCTAAAAGATCATCCAGATTCTCGTCCAACGGTGCACGCTGCAACTCCGGATATTGACCCGATTGGATCGCATTTCCCACAAACAGCTTTCGTTGGGGCGGGGTGTTTCCAGTTGTGGGAGAAACACCAGAAGGCATCCGCATGACTCGATCCGCTACACGCTCCGCTTCCTTTTCGTATATATCACCCGGTTTATTAACGATCAGTTTCCTTTGTTGCCGCACACGCGACATGTGCAATGTCCCGCCGAGTGCATCCATCAGCTGCGCCGGACAAGATTTGGCGCAGCGCTGCAGGAACTGATTGCCGAAGTTTCGCTGTCGAACCAAGAATGGATTATGTATTTGATCCTTACCGGAAGGGATCCAGCCGAATCTCTTGGAGCTCATGTTTCGTTGGTGCCGATCTTGTCTCTTCGCAAGTTCAAACATGACTTTCACCAAGTTACCTTCAAGTGCTCCTGCCCCAAGACGCAGACGTGAAACGTACCCGCAACCTGAGCAAACGGCTCCCCACTCCCGGAATCCTCACGCGGCAAAGGATATCGGCTGATCTGATCTCCCTTGATCTCAGGAGTGCTCGTGTTCTCGAAGAGATTATCGTGACGTCGTGAGGGCCGTAGCGAAATGCCAACCCGCCCAATATGTTTCGCATCTGGTACCGTTCATCGGCAGCATCGGCAATGATCCATCGGTAGCTGAAAACAGGATTGAAGAAAGATCTTCCGGTCGAGCTTCTTTGGATTTCGAAGGTTGGACTGTCTGTATCCGCGCTGTCGAGATCGATAGCTCCCTGCGGGTTTTGCACAATCTGCAGCTGGGTCGATCCGCTTAAATCTGCACGCCATTGAGACAAGACGCCTGGGATAGTACTTGTCAGGTAATGAACGATACAGGCGTAGCTGTCCGCATTGTTGAGACGTGTTTCAGACGTGGAAGCGGCGGTGCTGCCGGTCTCCGCACAACCACTGGTCAAGAAGTATCCTCCCGCGTCCGAAGCGTGGACATAGAGATGTGCCCCTTCGTGAGTAACGATGCGGCTGCGCTGGTCCTCATTCAAACCGGCCCATTGGCCCATGCAAATATGGATATTTCCGGTGTACCCCCATGGGCTTTCCCAGGTGTAGGCTTGACTATCCCCGCGACAGACCAACCGATACAGACGATCGCTTTCCTGTTCGCAGTCGATGGTTGCACCGGGCAATCCCGCATAGATAGCTCCCAGATTGTCATGCACCCGCTGAGCCGTGGCTTCCGAGTCATCCCGGAACGCGAGCCACAGAGCATCGCGTACCACCTGCGTAAGAGGTTGTTGCACGAGCCGCGGTCGGACTCTTGCTATCTCCATACGCGACTTGTATACGGCAGCGTGAAGGCTTGGCCATTGATTGCGTCTACAACTGTCGGCGTAGCTTGTTCTTTGTAGATAGCTGAAACCGGTTTTCGAGATCATCCGGCTTGAGTGCCCATCTCCGTTCTGCTGAATGACATGGGCCAGCTCATGGGCCAACAACCGTTTCCCTTCCGCTGAATGAGGTGCGTACTGTTCATCTCCAAAAACGATATGCCGGCCGTATGTATAAGCGCGCGCATTGATGCTCCTGGCCGTTTTCGAGGCCGCCGCCTCCGTATGGATCCGAACCCGGCTCAGGTTGTAACCGAATCTCGGCTCGAAGAAAGTCCGTACGGACTCCGGCAAAGGCCTCCCTTCGTTCCGCAGCCCGGCAGTCTGTCCGGCCGGCCCCGCAGCAATCCGTGGTGGAATGTGACTGGAAGTCTCGCCGGTTCGCCACGGCTCCGTTCTTTGCTCTTTCCCTGGCGGATGCCCCCATGGTCCACTGTGGCATCCGGTTTGTAACGGTTGGATTCCAATACCGCCCTGTACCCGATCCGGGACCGCGGTTGGTTTCTTTACGTTCCGCTCCGGTATGCGCATCACCCACTCCGCCACCCGGTCGGCTTCCTGTTCGTACCTGTCCCCCGGCTGGCCAATCTTCAACTTGGTCTGAAGTGAGCCGGGGCAACCGTGGCAGGCGCCGCCGAAGGGACACAGACCGGGCCCCGGCAGGCTCAGGGGACAGGCTCCGGCGAAGCGCTGCGTGGCCTGGTTACTGTAGATCGGCGAGATCCGAGCCGACCTTAGACTTGCATTCTGCCCTTTCAGAGATGACACAGCTTGTATCGGCCGGTGGATCAAAGCTGTTCTTTTTTCGCGTTCTGCTGCGTTGAGGGAAGTGAAGCGCATCATTTGGTATCCTCTTTCCCGCCCTACGGGCCGCCGCTCAACGAGGTTCGGGCGAATGCCAAACAAGACGGAGGGCGGGTTGTCCAGCGCGGATGCAGGTATACGCCTCCGAAACATGCGGGCATCTCGTACCCCTGCAGGCAGAGTCGCTGGATCTCGCGTTGTTCGTCATCAGAGTGGGACGTCCGTACCGGATAGCCGAGCTCGCAACGCAAGCGATTGTCGGAAAATGTCTCATTTGAGTAATCCGCGAGACCGATGGTGCGCCACTCTTCAATTCCGTGGTTTCTGGAACGGGAGCCATCCAGAAAATGGAGTGCGTGAATCAACTCGTGCGCCAAGTGTATGAAGTTGGGCGTGCCCGGATCCCACCAGCTGACATCGCTTGGACAGGAGTATTCGGCCACATACGGCACATGGATTCTCCTGGCGTGGCCGATCACCCTTGCACCGCCGCTGCCACACCCCCCCAGACGGTAGATATAGATCGGCCTTTGGGCAGAAGTCGAGAGGCGCTGGATCGTGGAGAGCAGGCTGCCTCCCATCCCGCTGCGCGATATCGCGTCGATGTCTCCGCTGACTATTCGATAAAATTCAGGACCGCCCATGCGCCCCCGATCGACTATGTCAATTGACGAATAGGCATGGTGGAGACGCAGCATGGGATATTGCCGAGCAGACCGCGAAAGGCTGTTGCCCTCTGCCGCCGGCGCCGCCTGCTGCACCACATGGGTGAGCTCGTGGGCCAGCAGCCGTCTGCCGTAATCCGTGGCCGGCGCATACCCCCCCTCCGCGAAATGGATGTCGGTGCCGACTGTGAAGGCCTCGGCCCCGAGCCGGCGCACCGCCCCGGCGGCCGCCGCGTCGTCGTGGATGCGCACGGCGCCGAGATCGTAGCCGAAGCCCCTCTCCATCTCGGCGCGGGTTGCCCGATCCAGCGGCCTGCCGGGCGATCGAGGTCCCACGACCTCCTGAGTCGCGCTGTCCAATACAGGTCTCCTCGTGGACAACGGCCGAGTGCTTAGTCCACCGCCACGGCTACGGCCGGCGCTCGCGCCGAGATTCCTTGCCACCCGCTCGGCTTCACGCTCGAACCGGTCGCCGGGCGCGCCGGTCGTCGGCCTCGTCTGCACGAGTCCGCCGTTGAGCAGGTTCCGGCGTGCCTGGTTGCCCAGCCCGGCAATCTGCGGGAACCGGCCCGGACAGCAGGGGCGATCGGCCCCTCCGACGGATCCCGGCTCGCTCCGTTGCGGGCTCCGTTTGGTCCGCAGCATGCGTAAGAGCTCAGACATGGCTACCCCCCTTTCCGTTCTGCAACGCCTGCACGAGGCTGAGCGCCAGGCTCGCCGCCAGACGCTGCTCGCCTGCGGCCTCGGGAACGCTCAGCGACGGCGCATCGATCTTGTCCACCACGCCTCCGTCCAGGCCATCGGGTATTCCTTGCCGGCCCAGCCGGCTGCGCAGTTCCCCTTCCAGAAGTGCCCGTACGCGTTCGGCCTGAGCCTGATTTAAGTCTAGCCCGGACAGAATTAAACGCTCGATCTCAATCCTGCAGCCTCTGTCATTCATGACGGTATCCGCCGGTGGTAAAGGCCGAGCTCGGCCTCCGGGAGGATCTTGTCGATCTTGGCGTACTCCCGCCGCGCCGCACGCAACACCTGATGCATCCTGACCGGGGTATCTTCGTCGGCCGCCAGGAAGGCGGCATTGAGGGCGATGTTGTGGATGTTGCCGCCGCTGATCTCGAGCCGCGCCAGGGCGTCGTAATCCAATCCCTCGCATTCCGCCCGGTCCGGGAACACCTGCTGCCAGATGCGCCTGCGGCCGGCGGTATCGGGAAACGGGAAATCCACCAGGAAACGCAGCCGCCGCAGGAATGCCCGGTCCAGGGCCGACTTGCGGTTGGTGGCCAGGATCGCCAGCCCCCGGTACTCCTCCATGCACTGCAGCAGGTAGTTGACCTCGATGTTGGCGTAACGGTCGTGGCTGTCCTTCACCTCGGTGCGCTTGCCGAACAGGGCGTCCGCCTCGTCGAAGAACAGGATGGCGCCGCTGCGCTCCGCGGCATCGAACACCTTGCGCAGGTTCTTTTCCGTCTCGCCGATGTATTTGCTCACCACGCCGGCCAGGTCGATGCGGTACAGGTCCAGCTCGAGTTGGCCGGCCAGGACTTCGGCGGCCATGGTCTTGCCGGTTCCGCTGGGACCGGCGAACAGGGCGGCGATGCCCCGACCGCGGCTGAGCTTCTCGCCGAAGCCCCAATCCTCGTACACCCGGGCACGGTGGGCCACCTGGGCAGCGATCTCACGCAGCTGTGACAGAACATCTTCCGGCAGCACGATGTCATCCCAGGCGTAACCGGGGTCCAGCGGCTGAGCCAGTTCCCCCAGAGCCTGTCCGGCCAGGTCACGGCAGGACTGCCAGAGATCCCCGGCGGCTATCCGCCCCTCTTTGCCGGGCGAGCGCAGGTCCGCCAGGTCGCGGGCCGCGGTCACCACCCGGATTATCTCCCGCGGCCCGAAATCGAACTGCTGCACGACAATCCCCAGTTGGGTGTCCAGCGCATGGGCAGTCCCTTCCAGGGCCTGGCGCCACAGGTCCTCGCGGGCCTCGGCGTCGGGTTTGGGGACGGCCAGGGACAGCACTCGCCGCTCGCTGCGCCAACGCTCGCGGCTGCCGACGATCAACAGCACGCCCAACTGCTCGACCGTGTCCCGGAAGCCATCGTTGCCGGCCTGATCGGCCGGGTCGAGGCTGCCGGCATTCAGATAACAGGCCAGCTGCAGCAGGACCGCCTCACGCTCCAGCAGGCGCAGCACCGCCTTCCGCTCCGGCGCAGCAGCGGGCAGGCGATCGGTATCCAGTTCGTGCAGCCGCAGACCGAGTCGCTCGGCCAGAGCCCGGGCCACCGCCCGTTTGCCCACACCGACAGGTCCCGTCAAGTTGATCAGCGGCCAGTTTCCCCGCCCTGCGTTCGCCTCGCTCCAGTGAAACAGACGGTCCACCAGCTCTCCGTGCTGTTGTGCCAACAGCCTTTCCGGCACCGGCCGCAGCAGGGTGTCGAGTTGCTCGTCCGGGCGGTTGATACCGAGCAGGTAATCGACGATGCGCCGGTCCAGGCGCATGGGACTCGACGCCAACGTCGCCATCGGCTGCGCGCCGGACTCCAGGATCATCAGCGCGAAGCGGCGCAGCGGCGCCTCCGGCAGGAAGCTGTCCCGGGCCGCCGCGGGCGTCCCATCTCTCCCGTCGCCGTCCGCTTCACGGGCCAGCAGGCTCAACGCCAGATGCGGTGTCGGGTAGAGGCGTGCCGTCTCGTCCTGGACATAGCCGTAGAGGCGCTCAAAACCGGGATCCAGCTCCGGCGCCAGGCACAAAAGCAGCACCTCGCGCTCGAACCCCGTCAGGCCGAACAGGTGCGCCAGCATATACAGGGCCGGCGGGGTGCCCGCATCCGCCAGACGCTGCGCCCGCTCGTCCAGTGCATGCTCCAGTGCGGCGATACGCCGACCCAGTCCCACCGCCTCGTGGTCATTGCGGTAAAAGTCCGCTTCAGCCGCGGCATCGTCGCCGGCCAGCAATCGATCGGCCTCGTTATCGCTGATCACCAATCCCTGGTAGTTCTGCAGCGAATCCTGCCGCCAGCGGCTTCGTAACCACAGCACGCGCCACTGCAACAGGAGGCGCAGGCGTTCCAGGGCGGCATCCAGGTAGGCCCGGTTGTCCGCAGGCCAGGCGGCGGCAGCCTGCTCGATGTCCTGTCTGCGGGCGGCCTCCGTCATGGCGACGCCTCCAGCTCGAACGTCAGCTCATCCAGGCTCTGAGCGCCGTTTACCATGATCCGTACCGGATAGACGTCGGGCGGCAGCGGCGGGGTGACTGTGGACAACATCGTGAGCGGCACCTGGACCGACGTCGCCGTCGGCTCGTCCCAGAGATCGTCTCCCCGCGGCGGGTGGACCGGGATGGCCAGGTCTCCGAGCAGTACGTAACTCTTCAGATCGGGCCGGTACAGCCGGGTGCCGCCGACCCTGAACATACCTTCGCTTGTTTCTTGCAGCGGATCAATGGAGGAGATGGCGGGCACCAGCATGAACACCGCCTGATTGGAGACAAGCAGGCTCTGTCCCTCCAGGGTCTCTCCCTCGCCGAGACCGCCGGCCACTACTTCGGTGGTCCGTTCGGTCAATACCTCCACCGTCTGGGGGCCCGGCTGCAGCCTGCTTGGTTCAGGAATGGGGCGGGTATCCGGGTACTCGTCATCCGGCAGTTCTATGGTGATAAGCTCGGGGGACTGTGGAGTGACCCCGATCGGCTCCAGACCACCCAGGCGGACCAAAACCCGTTCACCGGTGAAATTCCGCCCCTCTATGCTGAGCCCCTGGCCGATGCCGACACGGCTGTCGCCGATGGGCGGGGGGGCGAGCAGTGGAGAGGTCCGGTAGAGGGCGTGGATCTCCGGACGGTGCGACAGGGTTAGATGCAGCTGCCGGGTCTCCACCGGCCGGGGGTGGCGCCGGGGCCGGCGGCTCTCGATCTGCACCACAGAGACCTGATAGGCGGCCGAGCGGCGGAAATCGGTATCGGGGTATACATTCCAGACGCTGGCAAGCTCCTCCATGGGCGCCGGTTGCAGGCTGATCTTTATCCGCTCGAAGGCGTGGCGCAGGTTGGGAAGCAGCAAATCGCCTGGGATGACGGGATTATCGTGCAATACCTGCATGGTATCGCCCAGCAGCTCCTGGGCCGTCAGGTCCGCATCCTCGACGGTATCGTTGTTGGCGTACGCCGTCACCAGATAGTGCAGATCCAGCGAGAGGGGCGGATGACCGAAGGCCGCGGGATGGCCCTGCCCCGGGATCTCCTGATTCTTGAGGGCGGGACTCTCGCTGACCCGGTACAGGTAGAGGTTCACCCGATCGGTGGCCACCTCCGCCACGGTGACATCCGGCGGTGCGATGGTGACGGTCACGTCTGCAGCGGGCGTCGTCATGCGATCCTCGAGCAGCGCCCTTATGGCGCGGCTGACGTCGGCAATGGCCCTGAAGTCGCTCATGCCCGCCTCCTAGCCCCGTCCCCAGCCCCGGTAGCTGCGCAGCCGCCGGTAGGTCGCGAATCCCTCCGGGGCGGGGTGGCCGGGGGCGGGTGCCTGCGTTTGGGCGGGCGCCTGCACTTCCACCGTGCCGATACGCACCTCCAACGGGGGCGGGACGGATGGGGCCGGCCGCGACGACGGCGGATTGGGAGCGGGCGGTGGTTGGTCCGGTTCGATGCGCGGCAAGCGGAGGTGGGGGGGCTTTGGGGGATGTGGCTGCTGCGCAGGCCCAGCTTTCCGCGCCGGTATTTCCTGCCCCTGGCGTCGCGCCCGCGCAGCAGTGGTGTCGACGGGAGCGGCGGGTGGCGGTTGGCGGGGCGCCGTTTCAGGCTCTCGCGGCCGGTTGACGGACACATCCAACCTGTTCGTTATTCGAATCCGGTTGCTGTCCGTGCTCGGAACGGACACCGTCGCCTGTGCAACCGGCTGTGCCGTCGGGGTATGTTCAGCATGAATTCCGGGTACGCCCGTCTGCACCGCAGCGGGCTCAGGGGGGGCGGGCATCCCGGCTGTGGAGGCTAGCGCCGGGACATCTTTCGCCGGATGCTCCGCAGGCTGCCGGACCACGATTTCGGGCAGCGTCCCGGTTCCGTTTGGTTCCGGGGCGCTCCGGTATCCAATGTCTCGGGCGAGGGGCGGCGGCTCCGGCTGCTCCGTTACCCTCCTCTGAGCCGGCACCGAGACCGGCGGAAAGACCGGAGGCAGGTCCGGCTGTAGCGAGCCCGGTTCGATTCCCGCCGCGCGCCGGACCAGGTTTATCAGGAATCCATTCATCCCCCACCCCCTTCGGTCAGGGCCTCCGACAGCAGCTCCAGATACATCCGCCGCTTTCCCGGAGTCATCCCCAGGATATCCGCCTCGCTCCAGTGATAGTGGAAGGCCAGATGATGCACGTCCCGATAGAGTTGGCGGCCGTGGGCGGCCAATTCCCGAAAGAAATAGGCAGCCGTGTCGAACAGGGTGGTGAATTCCCGACCACAGGCGGGGCAGGTCAGATTCAGTACGATCTCGGCCTGGGGGTCCAGCTCCGCCATTCGTTGTGATACCGCCCGGGTGACTGTCTCCGGCCAATCGTCGAGCAGGCCGCCGCTCTCCGTCGTGCTCTCCACCCGGTCGATGCAGAGCCGCGCCAGCAGCACCGCCGCGGCCTGCGGATCGCTCGCTGCCAAATCCAGGCTCACCTCCTGGTCGCCCCCCGTGGGCAGGCGGAAACGGATCCGGTAGCTGCCGCCTTCTTCCTGCACCCGGATCTCATGCCAGGGACGGCCGTCCTCAAGGGGTGGGACCAGCAGCTCGTCCACCTCCAGGTCCAGATCCATTTTCTCGCCACAGCCCGGATCGGGGCAGTTGAGCACACAGGGCATGCGCCCGCCGAAGGTCAGGCGGCGCAGGTGCAGCAGCAGGGCCTCGCGATCGCCCACAGTGAGTGTCCGCACCGTTTCCATGCCGATCTCCCGCAGTGGTCCCAGGTACAGCAGGCAGCGCTGCAGCAGCATGCTGGTCTGCCACACCGGTGGCAGCCCTGCACCCGCCTCGGCCAGGAAACCCTCGTCGGCGCCGCTGAGCGGACGCAGACCGGCTTCCTGGTACCTCATGCCGTCGATCCAGAGCCCCTGGGGTAACAGGATCGGGGTCATGGGCTACGCGCTCACTCGGGCTCTATGTAGCTGGGCTCGCCCGGTTCCATCACCTCGTAGTCCCGCTCCCAGCCCTCGTTCTCGAGCTTGATGCTCTGGATGGCGATGGCGTTGGCATTGGCATCCAGGTCGGGCAGGGCCTGAAACTCCGATACCCAGCAGCGGAACACCTTGTAGGAGATCACCTTCTGCCCCGCCTCGTTGAACAGGTCGATGATGACGTCCTTGCGGAAATCCTTCAAAGAGACCTCGGCCCCGGGCCCTGCACCGAAGTTCCACACCTTGTTGGCCCACACTTCGAATTCCTTGTCGTGGGTCACCCCGCGCTCCAGGGTGATGGCTTCGTAGCTGGTGCGGCCGGGGGACTTGTGGCTGGTGCTGGGCTCGCCCCCCTCGCGGTGCTCGACCATCTCGGTGGTTCGCTTGAGGGCGCTGACTTTGCTGATGCCGGCTACATAACGCCCGTCCCATTTCACCCTGAACTTGAAATTCTTGTACGGATCGTAGCGATTGGCATTGATCGTGAACTGGACCATGGCTTCCTCCTCACGCCTGGATCTGTCCGGCAAGCTGCTGGATCTTGATGATCACGAATTCGGCCGGCTTGAGCGGCGCGAAGCCCACCAGGATGTTGACGATGCCCCGGTCGATGTCGTTCTGGGTGGTGGTCTCCGCATCGCACTTGACCAGGTAGGCGTCCTTTTTCGTCTGCCCCTGAAAGGCGCCCTGGCGAAACAGGCTGTTCATGAAGGCGCCCACATTGAGGCGGACCTGGGACCACAGGGGCTCGTCATTGGGCTCGAATACCACCCACTGGGTACCGCGGTAGAGGCTCTCCTCTATGAACAGGGCCAGACGCCGGATCGGGACGTATTTCCACTCCGATGCATGCTGGTCGGAACCCAGCAGTGTGCGGGCACCCCAGGAAACGTTGCCGTATACCGGGAAACTGCGCAGACAGTTGATGCCCCCCTGGTTTAGGGTGCCGTTCTCCGGATCGGTCAACACATATTCCAGGGCGGGGACGTTGCGCAGCACCGCCTCGGCGCCGGCGGGGGCCTTCCACACCCCGCGCTCGGTATCGGTGCGTGCGTACAGGCCGGCCATGGTGCCGCTGGCGCCGAAGGAGCGCGGCCGGTGCTCGTCCAGCGGGTCGGCCAGCAGCAGGCGCGGGAAATAGAGCGCCACGTTCTTGTCACGCAAGCTGGCACGCTCGTTCAGCCAGGTCCGGATCTGGGGTAGATTGACTACGTCGCTGGGGGTATCCAGGAGTAGAAAAGCACGGCGGCGTACGCAGTAGTTCCTGGCTTCCTCGATAACGCTGTCGACCTCATCCGGATCGAAATCATGGCCGGTGCCGCTGACCCTGGCGATCCGCGGCAGACAGAGAATATTGAACAGGGAGACCTTGTTCAGGGCAAACAGGCCGGTGGGCGGATCCAGGGCCTCGCTGCCGATCAGGGGGGCGGCGTCGGGGGGAGTGCCGTCGTCTCCCTCAATACCGGCGCCTTGAGCCGCCGTTGGGGAATTGACTCCGACCTGATAATGGGCGACGTTTTCGGTCGTGGCGGCGGAGAGGTTCAGATCGGTTACTGTCGTGGCATCGGAGGTTGCGGCAGCGAACGTGACGATTGCATCCGGATCTGCCATACCCGGTATCACCTGAAGCTGCGCACCCGAGGTCAATACCCTGGTTTCAGCCCATACCGGATCCCCTGGATTGGCACTGCGGATGGCCGACTGGAGGCGTAACGCGGCTTCGTCCAGGGAGCCGAGAGCGGAGGTACCCATATCCACATCATGTCCAGTACTGTCTATCGTCACGCCGACCTGCCGGCTTATCGCCACATCCCCCAGGGACGGAAACGGATCGATGTCTCCGGACAGGGTCCCCGACGCCACCGGTCGTACGCCGCCGGTGGCGGTCACTTCGATCAGGCCGGAGCCGTGGTTGACGACCGCCTCCACATTGTCCATGGAGAGGTCGCGGAAGATCTCCTGGCGCACGATACCGTGACCGTCGGTCGGGTCCAGCTCCGTCACCGTCAGGTTGAAGCGGCTGGCCGGATCGCTGGTGTCGTAGTCCACGGTGACCCGGAGTTGGTTTCCCCAGGTACCCTCGCTGACCGCCGTGACACTCAGGGCGTCCGCGCCGCCCACGACATTGTCCAGGAGCATCACGCCGGCCCGCGCCGGTGATCCCGATGCGACCCGGACCACCCAAGCATGGGTGCCGCCGTTCAGGAAAAACTGCCGAATGGCATAGCTGGCCTCGCTGAGGGAGTTCAGTCCCCCGAACTCGCGTTCGAAATCGGCGTAGCTGAACAGCTGGATGGCGCTGTTCATGGGGCCCCGCGGAAAATAGTCCACGAAGGCCGCCACCGAGGTGGAAACCCCGGTGATGGTGCGCACCCCGCTTGGAATCTCTTCGATATAGACACCGGGATAGGTTGGCGCGATTGGCATCGGAAACCCTCCTCTCGTTTCTATGGCAGCAGGCCAGCATCGCTGCCGGCGGCTTGTTCTTTCATCGTTGCGGCTAAAGGTTAAGAGTCCAGATTCTTCGCCTCGGACCGAGTCACATGCCAGTCGCGGTCAAATGCCCCTTTTGGGTATGAACGTACCTTCATGCTTTGTTAGTCACCATCCACGTCATCGGACTCGGGCGCGGCGGAGCGCCCCACCAGCAGTTGGACCGTTACCGGTTGTTCCATATTGTTGCTGAAATACAGAATCCCTGGTGGAGTATCGAACAGACTCAAGGCACCGCCGACGAAACACTGGGGCGCATCGAGCGGATGCGTTTCCACGTCCTCGGACTCGGGCGCCTCAAGCGAGTAACGCAGCTGATCAGGGCTGTAGCGGTTGGCGCTGATGGAGAGAAATTCCAGCCGTTGCGGCGCGTCCTCAACGTCTGCCGGATAGACAGGTATCAGGGTAACGGTCGGCTCATCCGAATCCTCGCCCCTGGCTGGAAGCTCCTTTTCAATCTTGCCGAATCCCTCGACGCGTTGAATCTGGGAAACCTGCAACTCGGATTTGCCGTCTACATGGACTGTGAGTTTCCACTTGATATCCGGCATGGTTCCTTCCCCCTTTTAGACCTTCTTGTCGAAACCAAAAACCGCATTGAACCGCGGCCCGTTCAGACAAGTATCCAAACCCTTACCATAAGAATAATAGGTATTGGGCGTTTTGCATTGGAAAACAGGGGAAAATTTTCGGCTAGAGAAGCTCTGAACGAATCGGCAGTTCGTGACAAAATACGCCCACCGGCCCCAACCTCTCACGACGCCATAAAACAGGTTCATAGATGCGGCCGAAGACGTCGCCGGAGACCTTCTTCAACTCGTCGGGATTGAGGGTACGCAGCAGCTGACCGAGCACCTGGTTGTCCAGTTCCTGGAATTCGCCCTTAGGCAGCACACCGCGCAGGTTCTCGTAGTCCGCTTCGATGGAGTCCATCGCCTCAATGATGGCGCGAGCGCGGTCCTCGCTGTCTGGCAGGGCAACGAGGTGGTCGAACTGTGCCTCGGGCCGCAAATAAATGGCGCTCTGCTGGGAGAAGTCCTCCTTGCTTGGTGAGCGCGTCTTACCGCCACGACTGAGCAGGTTGGGTTCAATCTTCTCCTTTACCATCAGATAACGGCTGTAGGCATGGCGCAGGAACACCAGGCCCATGACGGGCAGGAAGTATTCGTTGCTGGCGTAATTGGAGTTGGCACGCAGGTTGTCAGCGGCACTCCACAGGCGTTTTTCGATGGCTTCGATGTGTTCGAGTTGCGGCATGTTCCCTGTCTTATCCTCTCTTATTCCTGGCCAATCTTATCCGGGCCATCGATACCTTCGAAGGCATCCTGAACGATACTTTCCAAGCCATGAACTTCCTCGTCCGTCAGAGCGGAGAACTCTTTTTCCCGCTTTCTTTTGGATAGAGTGCCTTCATTCTGGCGAATAAACAGGATGAGGTTCTGCGCCAGTCGATCCGGCATCTCGATCATTTCCATGATTCTGGTCATGGCTTCATCGTGCCGGCGGAGATAATCGATCTCTTTGGGCAGGTCGTGCTCGACCGTGCGCCGGACACATGCGTAGAGAAATTCCGCCGCCTGTGTGCAATCGAAATAACGGTACAGGTCGGCGGTGTCATTCAGCACTTCAACGTTTCGCTCGGGCGTCGGACGCCACTTGATGTAATCCATCAGGGGCGTGGAATGGGCCTGCAAAGTTGTTCGGTACTCCTCAATACGATCCAGCATGACGGAAGAGACCGGGAAGACCATTCCCGGGGGCGTGTACTTGCGTTCCGCCAGGACATGATGAATCAGACAACGGTGCACACGGCCATTACCGTCCTGGAACGGGTGAACATAGATAAATCCAAACGCAGTCGCCGCCGCCTGCAGGATGGGATCGAGCCCGTCATCCCGCATGCGGTTATTTGCGGCCAACAGACCTGCACACAGGTCCTCCAGGTCCTGCGGGCGGGCGCCAATAAATTCTGGCAGGGGATCGCCGATATGATCGCGCTCGCCAAGAAATACGCCATCCGGTCGCAGACCCGGAAAGATAAATCGTTTATCCTCGATCAGGGCGCCGTGAAGGCGAATGATCTCATCGAGTGTGAGTTCGTTTTTTCCGGCCTGCAGCACCGCCCGACCCCACCGTTCCAACCGGTTGCGCGGTGCACGCTCGCCCTCGATCTCGAAGCTTGCACGACTGTCAGCCAGTAGCAGGAAACTTGCGGCTCGTGACACCAGGTGTTGGCCTGTGCGACCGACGGTCTCCGCAGCACGTTCCGCCAGTCCCAGCGCGGCGAACGCTTCAAGCTGCGCCGTTCGGCGTATGACGGGACACCAATCACCGCTGCCGAGTAGGTTATCCCGCACCTTGTGACGCCTGGAGAGTTTTGCCTTTCCCGTGAAATATGCTTTTGTATCCAGTGCATCGACGGCCGTGGCATTGGGCGCGTCATCCAAGTCCAGCGTCTGCCCGGTCAGCATTTCATAGAAGAACCAGGCGCGCCGCGCATGCGTGCCTGTTGGGGCGGTCCGGACATAGTCTTCGAGGACGGCTTTGGGTACCGCCTCAAATGCGCGCTTTAATACCAGCAGGTCGATATTTTCGTGCCGCAGCGCAAAAGTCAGATGATCGGCCACCTCATCGCCAGGCTGGTAGCGCTTGTCGAAGACACGAAAACCACCTTCCTCTCGCTGACTGCCTCCGATATGTCTCTCCGAAACAGAGCTTGGTTGGCGGACAGGCACCTGGAGACCAAGTGCATGGACGAGCGCCGCCCAGCCGACGAGTTGCGCCCCTTTCGGTACGATCTCGTCCTGGAAGTTGACTGGAGTTTCTAATTCTAGGCGCATGGGTCGAAAATCTACCACTCCTATCGAAAATTATTTGAAATGTAACAGTCGTATCGAAAATTAGATATGTCATTCGTCGAAAAACGCTTATTGCTGTCGAATAATGAAATATATTTTCAATCAATATCGAAAATATCATTATATGTCTCTCGCAATCCCGCTTTGGCTTCACGCCTGACTCAGACCTCAACAACCCAATCAGACCGAAAATCCGGGGTCAGGTCCTTCGGAGCATAACCGCGGGGATTGCAGACTACCCGGGTGCCATAGATCTCGTAGTCATACGACTCATGCATATGTCCGTGGACCCATAGTGCCACCCTCTCGCCATCCAAAAGATACTCTAGATTGCTGGCAAAGGCTGGAGTCAGCGGATCATTGGCATACCGCGGGTGCACAGACTGGGATGATGGCGCATGGTGGGTAACTACCACGGTCTTGCCGTCGAAGGGTTCTGACAGCCTTTCCTTCAGCCAGTTCCGGCTGGCCGTGTGCAGCTGGATGGCATCCTCAGGTGTAAAACGCCGGTCGCCGTTCTGAATGATGGAAAAATCCGTCATCTGCTGCCGTGCCTGCTGCATGGCAAAGAACTTGTCCGCCTCCCCAAACAGGGTGAAATCTGTCCACAGGATGCTGCCCAGGAACCGTACACCGCCGATAATCACCTGGTCGTCGCTCAGGACGTGGATATGGTCCGGCGCCTGAGCCTTCAGCTCATCGATCAGGGCAATGTCTTGATGGTAGAACTCGTGGTTACCCGGCACATAGATCACTGGCCTGTCCGAGAACCGGACCGCTGCCCAGCGCAGGCCTTCCATACCGACACCTATATCTCCAGCCAGGACTAGGACATCCGCATCAGTCTCCGCTGGCTCAAAGTCCTCGAACTCAATGTGCAGGTCATTCAGTATATGAAGCTTCATAGGGGAACCTTACACCAACAAATCATGAATACGTTTTACTATTTTCATATTTAGTGCACCGTCACTACCAACAACATTATTGGCCTAGATAGGCCGCTGTTACGGCTTCTCTCTCATGCCCCAGCTCCCGGCTTATAGTGAGTCGAGTCTCACGGTCAGTCTCCCGCTGTTCCTTAGTCAGGGCCTTACTGCCCGGTCCACCCGCAGCCGGAGCTGACAGATCCGCTTTAGCAGAACGGTCATGGGACACAACGTCCATTCGACCTGAAAATGCCTGGTCAGAGGCAACGCGGGTTATCCCGGTATGGGAACGGCCCACGTAGACCAACGTGCCCGAGTAAGGGCGTTTCTTGAGTGTGGTTCTTGGTATGACAACGGTGTCAGGGTCCTCCTGACAACCGTGTCCGGGGGTACTGTCATCCCTGTCAGGGGCCGGTGACAAATTGTCACCCCCATCAAATGCCAACTGATAAGCATTCGAAGAACAGGAACCATCGCTGCGATAGCGTCGTTCAACGGTTAACAGTTTGCGCTTTATCAGCAGCTGTATCACACGCCGTACAGTGCGAGTCGAGACGCCGACATTTACCGCAATCGTAGCCACACTGGCCAGCAGACAGCCCGGTCGTTCGCAGCCTCAGCCAGCACAACCAGAGTCAGTTTGGACACCGGATTGAGATCCTGAGCCCAGGCCCAGTTTCTTGCCGCAAGACTCACTGCTTCAGCACATGAACACCAGAATTACTCATTGGTCGCTGGTACCGAAGATAATCTGGGCGACCTCAGTGGCCAGGTAGTAGACACGGCGACCAATTTTTCGGCCGCGGCGCTTGAGGTCTCGGGTCTGCTGATTGCTAGGGTAGCTCAGAGTGTAACGAAGACCGCCTATGGTTCTACCCAGCAATTCAGCCAATTGCGCCTGCGATAACTGTAGGCCATAACATTCGGTGATTTGATTCTCCAGCGTCACTACACCGGGGCTTTCAGTGTCTTGCGTCATCCATGTTCTCCTTCGTTTATGATTCGGAGACATGAGATTGTCTAACCTGTCAAGCGCTGGTTATAGAAAATCTATTCAACGTAGTGCGTGGTTTTTTTATTCAGTGAAATCAGCTAGATAACAAAATTCCTATCCAGGGGTTTTCGGGCTATAAAACCCTGACACAGGTTGAATTGATTATCTATTGATAAAGAATGCGATAAATGCGATTGCTGTTACGTTGTATAAGGTGATTAACATCACGCAGCACAGCTGCGCACTTCCCGTTCCAGACGGTCACCCAAGCGTTCGCGTGCCTCCTCCAGATCATAGTCAGCCTGCAGGCCCATCCAGAATGCTTCGGACGTTCTGAAATAGCGGGCCAGACGCAGGGCACTATCCGCCGTTACCGCCCGTTTACCGTGGACGATCTCGTTAATACGACGCGGTGGGACACCGATGTCGCGGGCCAGCCGATTCTGGCTGATCTTCATCGGAATCAGGAACTCTTCCAGCAGGATTTCACCCGGATGTACGTTCTGTAGCTTCGCCATAATCGTTCACCTTCAGTGGTAATCCACAATCTCTGCTTCGAGGGCATCACCCCGCTTCCAGACAAAACAGATCCGCCACTGGTCATTAATGCGGATGCTGTACCGCCCGGCCCGATCTCCCTTCAGGCGCTCCAGGCGGTTAGCTGGAGGAATCCGCAAGTCGTCCAGAGAATGTGCATTGTTCAACATGCGAAGCTTGCGCCGCGCAAGCTGCTGGATATCCTGCGGCAGACGACGGGAGCGTAGTCCCGCCCAGATTTTCCCGGTTTCCTTTCCCTGGAAGCTTTTGATCATGCCTGAAGTATAACGCAATACGTTATAGACTTGAGCCGG
>RRYU01021088.1_pt1 | contig 29101 bp, 29 predicted proteins | sample 2162651 | NCBI WGS metagenome assembly RRYU01 (sample SAMN10267283, study PRJNA491782) | microbial mat metagenome | isolation source: biomat in the production well | place: Japan: Minami-Kanto gas field, natural gas well KTG3 | collected 2017-06 | reverse complement strand
GGTTGGCGATTTTCCCGTCACGTTCGATTACCATTTGGTTAAGGTTGTCGATTTTCCCATCACGATCCATTAAGGCTTGATTTAGATTGAATGCGTGCTGTTTTTGTTCTTTTAATTCAAAACGCTTTAATTGATTTTCACCCAGTGTAGAAAAATAATTTACCAATGCAGGCTTTTCGGGAGAGTCGATTTCCAACCACGCCAACTTCTTATTAAATGGCGTATTGTTTAATTGCAAAACCCCCAGCCCATGAGACTGTACAAACTCTAAATTACTTGGGTAACAAGCCTGTAACTCTTCCCATAACTGCCACACACCAAACCCACGTTCACGAACATTGGTATCGTGAAACATAACAACTGCATTTGGCCCAAGTTTAGGTAACCATGTTTCAAAGTCATGTCGAACTGCCTCATAAGTGTGCAATCCGTCGATATGCAGTAGTTCGATTGATCCATCAGCAAAATAAGATACTGCATCATCAAAAGTCGTGCGTAACAATCGAGAAAATCCAGCATAGTGTTCTTGGTTATGCGCATTAACGTAAGCAAAAACATCATCGTTATATGCACCCGAATGTGCATCACCTTGCCAAGTATCAACGGCATAACACTTAGTGGACAGTTTCGCTTCAAAAACTGACTGACAAAATGAGAAATAGGAGTTTCCGCTATGAGTGCCAAGCTCAACAAATATCTTGGGCGAAACTTCCTGAATTATCCAAGCGGCAAAAGGTAGGTGGCCAACCCACGCATTTGGGGATTTAAGAGAATGAGGATTAAATGATGCTGCGGCAATCATACTATTGGTGATCATAAAAACATTCCTACGGTTTTTAATTTCACTGCTAACATAGGAATTCCTATCAATCCAGATGCAACACTGCTTGATTCTGATTTAAATAAAATGGCATCGTGTATCCAATGGTGCTGCTCATGTACTTCCTGTGTGCCGTTCGCTATAGCAACCGTGATACTATATTCGCCACTGGGTAGCAGAGGCATTAAGAAAACAAAATCTGCTTGAAGCTCACTCCCCTCTTTACAAAAAACATACTTATCACTGTAGGATAGAAATGTGTTATCTCCAAACAAAATTTGTCCTAAACGATCTTTGATAAAAAAACCAACGATTGGTGCATCTAGCTCTTGATATGCGTGGACAACAATTTGCAGTATTACTTTTTCTCCACCGACAATCCAAGCAAGCGGATGTCCATTCTCATCCAAAAGATTAACATTTTGAATTTGTGCACCTCCTTTACCAAAGGATGCAGCTTCAGGATCAAATGCAAAAATCTGTAAATCATTGCGCAAATTACTAGCGTTAATGAATTCCAATCTTTGATCTTTAAGCGGGAGTGTATTGTCTACTTTCTTGAACGTTTTAAGTTTAGTTGTACTGCTCTTACCTTGTTGCGCCTCGTAAAAGGCCTCTAGATAAAGCTCACACACTTCCTTCGGTTTGCCTTGTTGTATTACCTGCCCCTTTTCAAGCCACACGGCATTCATGCAAAAACTCTTTACGCTTGCAGTGTCATGACTTACAAACAAAATAGTACCATTTTTCATAAAGCTACGTAGGTAGCGCATACATTTTTGGGTAAAGAATGCATCACCCACCGCTAGCGCCTCATCAACCACCAATATGTCTGCATTCACGTGCGCAATTACTGCGAATGCTAGCCGCACCATCATTCCACTAGAGTAGGTTTTGACCGATTGTTCGATAAACTCACCGATATCAGCAAACGCTACTATATCATCAAAGCAAGCATCCACCTCTTCCTTACTTAATCCAAGCACAGCTGCGTTCATATATACATTTTCACGACCCGTAAATTCGGGATTAAAGCCTGAGCCCAATTCCAGCAACGCTGCAATTCTACCATTGGTTTGGATGCTGCCACTGGTTGGATTGAGTGTTCCGCAGATCATTTGCAACAAGGTTGATTTCCCTGATCCATTTCGCCCTATGATACCGACCGTTTCGCCTTTTTTGACTTTGAATGAAACGTCTTTTAGCGCCCAGAATTCGCGGTAGTATTGCTTGGGTGTTTTCCCCATCATTCGTTGCAGTCGTGGTGCTACAAACTGTTTTAGCCGATCACGCGGTGAGTCGTATATTTGATAGCACTTGCTGAGGTTCTCAATCTTGATAGCAATTTCAGAGGACATCCGCAAACCCTTTTCTTGTCTTTTGAAACCAGGCATAGCCTGCCCACGCCACAATGGTTGCCGCCAGTGTATAAATTCCCAAACCTGACCAGTTCGGTAAATGACCCCAAATCAGTACTTCACGCGCTTGTTCAATGATAAAGGTCAGCGGATTGGCCATGATCCAGTGTCTGAGATCTTCGGGTATTGCGGTGATAGGGTAAAACACCGGAGCGAGAAACATCATCACCGTGGTAATGATGCCGATGGTTTGCCCGACATCACGCAAAAATACACCAAACGATGCGAGTATCCATGCCAACCCCAGAGTAAGGATAACCAGCGGCATAAATATCAACGGGGTAAGAATGACAGTCCAGTACAGGTAGCCATTGAAAATGGCAAAGGCCATCAGCAATACGCACAGGCTGATGACTGCATGAAAGAGAGCTGCTCCCATAGCGATGACAGGCAGGATTTCCAATGGAAACACGACCTTTTTAACATAGTTAACATTAGAAAGAATCAGGCTGGGCGCGCGATTAAGCACTTCGGCAAACAGGGCATGCACGATCATGCCGACAAACAGCACCATGGCGAACTGGGTTTTGCTCTCTTCTCCCCCGACACCCCAACGAGCCTTGAATACTACGGAGAAAACGAAGGTGTACACAGATAGCATAAATACCGGGTTGAAGAAGGACCAGGCCAAACCCATAACCGATCCCTTGTAACGACCCACTACTTCACGTTTAGCCATTTGAGCGATGAGTTCACGGTTACTCCAACAGCTTTTGATCAGCGATATAAACGAGGTATGATGTGCTGAATGTGGATTCACCCAAAAACCTCAGCGTCTGTAATTGATAAAGCGACAGCATCTTTACCAGAGAGTTGCGGTGTACCGGAAAATTCCCAGTTAATGCCGATCTCATGATCGTTCCAGACAATAGATCTCTCAAACTCAGGGGCATAGTAATCCGTTGTTTTATATAAAAATTCAGCCGTTTCAGATAACGTTACAAATCCGTGTGCAAATCCTTCAGGGATCCAAAGCTGTTTTTTATTCTCTGCTGACAACACTTCTCCAACCCATTTGCCAAAAGTTGGTGATGATTTTCTTATATCTACTGCAACATCAAAAACCTCCCCTTGCACAACTCGGACAAGTTTTCCCTGTGCCTTTGGTGGCAATTGATAATGCAATCCTCTCAAAACACCTCTTACAGATTTTGAGTGATTATCCTGTACAAAAATGGGGGCATATCCTGTCGCCTCTTCAAAAACCTTTAAGTTAAAGCTTTCAAAAAAGAAGCCTCTATCATCACCAAACACCTTTGGCTCAAATAAAATGACATCAGGTATCGCTAGTGGTGTAGCTTTCATAAAAACTCTTCTTTTAAAAGTCGCATCATATATTGGCCATAGCCATTTTTTAACATGGGCTCTGCGAGTTTCTCTAGTTGTGGTGCTGTGATCCATTGGTTGCGATAGGCAATCTCTTCAGGACAAGCTATTTTTAGACCTTGTCGATGCTCAATCGTTTGTACAAACTGATGTGCTTCAATCATACTTTCATGGGTGCCTGTATCAAGCCAGGCATATCCCCGATTCATCTTCTCAATCAGCAGTTTCTCTTGCTCAAGATATTTTTTGTTTAAATCGGTTATTTCCAGTTCACCGCGTTTTGATGGCTTGATCTGTTTTGCATACTCAACCGCATGGCCATCATAAAAATAGAGTCCAGTTACTGCATAGCTGGATTTAGGATTTTCCGGCTTCTCTTCCAGACTTAATACCTTTCCATCTTTATTGAACTCTGCAACACCATAGCGCTCAGGATCATGTACATGATAGGCAAACACGGTTGCACCATCTTCGCGTTCATTTGCTGCTGATAAAAGCTTTTCAAATGAATGTCCATAAAAAATGTTATCCCCCAGAACAAGCGCCGAGGGAGAATCTTTTATAAAATCAGCACCAATAATATAAGCCTGCGCCAGGCCATCTGGTGATGGTTGTATTGCATATTGAATATCCAGACCCCACTTGGAACCATCACCTAATAACTCTTCAAATTTAGGCGTGTCATGTGGTGTAGAGATGATCAGAATTTCGCGGATCCCTGCCAACATTAATGTTGTAAGTGGATAATAAATCATCGGTTTATCGAAGATCGGCAACAACTGCTTTGATATCACCTGTGTCGCTGGATAGAGTCGGGTGCCCGAACCACCTGCGAGTATAATCCCTTTTCTTTTCATAACGACTCCTGCTCAGCTAATTCAATAATTAATCGATCCACATACCCTCGCCAATCGGGCATGACCAGAGCAAATGTCTTTTCGAGTTTTGCCGTGCTCATTAAAGAATTCGCAGGTCTAGTTGCAGGCAGCGGATATTCAGATGTTGTAATAGGAACTATGTTATCCGCAGATAGTTTTAATTTAACTCCATGCCCGGCAATACCGGTAATGACATACTTGGCAAATTCATACCAACTACTCCTGCCTGCGGGGACCAGATTGTAGATCCCTGACTGCTCATTCATGAATTGTTTATTGCGCATCACTGTCGTAATAGCTAAAGCGGTTACATCTGCAATTAGCTCAGCACTGGTGGGCACGCCGATTTGATCGGCAACCACCTTTAACTCATCCCTTTCTTTCGCCAGTCGTATCATGGTTTTGGCAAAATTATGCCCCCTTGTAGCAAAAACCCAACTGGTTCTGAATATCAGATGATCACAGCCACTTTGCTGAATAAGCTGCTCGCCCTCATATTTGGTTTTGCCATAAACCGACTGAGGATTAACCTGATCTTGTTCGGAATAATATCCATCCTTGGTACCATCAAACACATAATCAGTTGAGTAATGAATCAACAAGGCATCTAATTGTTTGGTTTGATCTGCCAACAATCCAACGGCTGTTGTGTTGATCTGCTGAGCCCTTACCTGTTCTGATTCGGCCTTATCAACAGCGGTATATGCTGCGGCGTTTACAATGACATCAGGGTTAAAGCCGCTGATAACGGATAAAATTTGATCATCGTTTTCCAGATCTGCCTGATGACGATCGCACGACTTTAACTCACCCAATGGAGCTAGTGATCGCTGCAACTCCCAGCCAACCTGTCCATTTGCACCTAGCAATAAAATCTTCATTGATACTGCTTTTCCACCCAGTTACGATATTCACCACTGGTAACATTACTTACCCACTGTTGATTGTCCAGGTACCACTGCACGGTTTTGACAATTCCTGTCTCAAATGTTTCCACAGGTCTCCAACTGAGCTCATTCTCAATCTTTACTGCATCAATGGCATAACGACGGTCATGACCAGCACGGTCTTTCACATACGTGATTAGAGTAGAATATGATTTACCATCTTTTCTCGGACGAACATCATCCAGTATCTTGCAAAGGGTGTTCACAATCTCCAGATTCGTTTTCTCATTCAGGCCACCAATATTATAAACCTCTCCAGGATTTCCCGCCTCGAGTACTCGGCGTATCGCACTACAGTGGTCGCTGACATAAAGCCAGTCACGGATCTGCTGACCATCACCATAAATCGGCAAATCTCTTCCCGCCAAAGCATTATGAATTACTAAAGGAATTAATTTTTCAGGAAACTGATAAGGGCCATAATTATTCGAGCAATTGGTCGTTAAAACCGGTAATCCATAGGTATGATGATAGGCTCGCACCAGATGATCAGAAGATGCCTTACTTGCACTATATGGGCTATTTGGCTCATATTGGTGTTGCTCTGAGAAGGGTGCCTCTGCAGGCTCTAAAGACCCATAAACTTCATCCGTAGAGACATGCAAAAAACGAAAATCTCTTTTGTGTGATTCATCCAGCCCATTCCAAAAGGCTCGAACGGCTTCAAGCAAACGAAACGTTCCGACAATGTTAGTTTGGATAAAATCTTCCGGGCCGTGAATCGAGCGATCCACGTGCGACTCCGCAGCAAAGTTTATAATTGCTCTGGGTTGATATTCATTCAGGAGGTTTGATATTTGCTTAAAATCACCTATATCTCCCTGCACAAAATGATGACGACTATCATTGGTAAGTGATGTGAGGTTTTCAGGGTTTCCCGCATAGGTTAATTTGTCAAGATTGATGACTTTCTCATCAATTTGCTGCAACCAGTCGAGGATAAAATTAGCACCAATAAATCCGGCTCCACCTGTTACAAGAATTGTCATAATTTTAACTTTATATATCAATATCCATCATAGAAGGCGCAAATTATACACAGTTGCTTGAGTCACCCCAACCATAAAGTCACGATCAAAAGCAGTGCTATCAAATTACTCCAATGTCATAATCATATATCTTTCATATAAAGGTAATATCGATGCCTCAAAACACGCTTTACTATGTTCATGATCCTATGTGTAGCTGGTGTTACGCCTACCAACCGGTTTTTAAGCAGATAGAAGATTCTCTTACTGGAACAGTAGCCATTCACAAGATTTTAGGTGGCCTGGCACCCGACTCTGATGAGACCATGCCTGCTACCATGCAACAAACCATACAGGATACATGGAGTCGTATTATTGCCAGGGTTCCAGGTACTAGCTTCAACTTTAAGTTCTGGAGTCGATGCCAACCAAGACGCAGTACATATCCTGCCTGTCGTGCAGTCATCGCAGCTAAAAAGCTGGGCAACTACCAAATGACCACAGCTATCCAGAATGCTTACTACCAGCAGGCAAGAAATCCATCGGATTCATCAACATTGATAAATATTGCTTCTGAAATCGGGCTCGACTCGGTTGAGTTCACCCGACAATTAAGAAGTCCTGAGGTTGAAGAAGAGCTTCAAAGACAGATAGCTTTTTCCCGCTCTATAGGCGCTGATTCATTCCCCAGCCTGGTTCTTGAAGTTGATGGCAGCCGCTGGCCTATTGCCATTGACTATAATCATGCTGAGCCGACTCTGGAGTTAATAGAACAACTTTGTCATGGTTAGGGGCTGTCGACCTTAATCAATCATGTGGTATTTAAACGGATTGAGTTTCGGCTGGCTTTGTTCACTATTTAGCCAGTTAATTAAAGGCTCCCACTGCTCCAGATCCTGTTTTACCATCGATGCCGGCATTTCGAAAATGCCTGCCCCCACCTCAACACAACGAATATAGTTCTGGGTTTCTCGAATATTGGTTAAAAAAGGGATATCCAGACTATTTAAAAACCGCTGTAGCAGTTTAAAAATTCGCGTACGCTCCTTGACCCGGTTGCCTATCACTGCCACCTTGGTTTTTTCCCGGGATATACGTCCTACCAAAAGTAAATCCGAGATAAAACGCGCAGTCGCACGCATATCTAAAGGCGATGGCAGAATTGGGATAATGATGGTATGTGCTTTTTTGGCATATTTCTTTAAAAAGCGTCTATCCACACCGGCCGGGGTATCAAAAATCATCACCCCTTTTTTATTCGGGACTTCAATCTCTTCAATATTTCCACTCATCCCCTGAATGTGTGGCTTTCTATCAGCACGCATGTAGAGCCAGTCCATACTGCTCTGTTGCTTGTCCAGATCAACTAATATGACTTTCTGTCCCTGAGTAGCATAGTAAGAGGCCAAATTGGTCGATATGGTGGTTTTACCACTTCCACCCTTGGGGTTGAAAATCATAATTTTGCGCACTGAACACCTTCCTCTCTATTTAGAATTGATTTGAAGAGACTCCCAAATCATATCAATACGTTGCTTCACTGCCTCATCCATTACTATCGGCTCACCCCATTCTCTGTCTGTTTCACCTTGCCATTTATTGGTAGCATCCAGACCCATTTTTGAACCCAATCCGGAAACTGGTGAGGCAAAGTCGAGATAATCAATAGGGGTATTATTAAGCATTGTCGTATCTCTGGCGGGATCCATTCGTGTGGTGATCGCCCAGATCACATCCTGCCAGTCACGCGTATTAATATCATCATCAACCACTATAACAAATTTGGTGTACATAAACTGGCGCAAAAAGGACCAAATACCCAACATGACGCGTTTGGCATGTCCCGGATACTCTTTTTTTATGCTCACCACCGCCATCCGATAGGAACACCCCTCAGGCGGCAGGTAAAAATCGACAATCTCCGGAAACTGTTTTTGTAAAATCGGTACAAAAACCTCATTCAAGGCGACACCCAATACAGCCGGTTCATCCGGTGGCCGACCGGTATAGGTCGAGTGGTAAATCGGATCCTGACGATGGGTTATACGTTCTATGGTAAACACCGGAAAAGATTCAACTTCATTATAATAGCCGGTGTGATCTCCAAAAGGTCCTTCCGGTGCACTCTCTTCCGGATCAATATATCCCTCTAAAACAAACTCTGCCGAGGCAGGGATTTGCAAACGATTACCCAGGCATTGTGCAAGCTCTGTTTTACTACCTCGCAGTAATCCGGCAAAGGCGTATTCCGATAAAGTATCAGGAACCGGCGTTACTGCCCCTAATATCGTCGCAGGATCCGCGCCTAAAGCAACCGCAATTGGAAACCTTTCCCCTGGATGTGCCTGCTTCCATGCACGAAAATCGAGTGCACCACCTCGATGGGAGAGCCAACGCATAATAACCTTGTTTTTTGCAATTACCTGTTGGCGATAGATCCCCATATTCTGTCGATCCTTGAGTGGCCCTTTGGTTACAACCAATCCCCAGGTAATGAGAGGGCCGACATCACCAGGCCAACAGGTCATAATCGGCAGTTTACCCAAATCAATGGCATCTCCGTCTATCACCGTATGCTGGCAAGGTGGATTTTTTATCTGTTTGGGAGACATATTCAGCACTTGTTTAAAAACAGGTAGTTTCTGCCATGTATCCTTGATCCCTTTGGGTGGCTCTGGTTCTTTAAGTTGCGCAAGGAGCTTGCCTACGTCACGAAGCGCACTCACTGACTCTTCTCCCATACCGTAGGCAACACGCTCTGGTGTTCCAAACAGGTTTGCCAGAACCGGAATTGTTGAACCTTTGGGATTTTCAAACAGTAAGGCAGGTCCCTGTGCTTTAAGGGTGCGATCAGCTATTTCAGTGATTTCAAGATAGGGATCAACTTCAACACTAATCCGTTTGAGCTCACCGCGAGCTTCCAGTTGTGCTATAAAATCTCTTAAATCACGATATTGCATAGTTTATATATCTCTACTACTACCAGAACCGCCACCAACTGCTTTCAAACTCTGATTCACAGGTTTTAAGTTGTGCTCCGTAAGTCGCAGCACGTCGTTTTACCTTTTTGGCTACCTCTACCAACCATGGCTTCTTTAAGTAGGTTTTGCGTGTAAACCCTCCATGTCCCTCATGGTATGCCAGATATTGATTGTAGGCATCCCATTTAGAGATCCCGAGATTACGATGTGCCAGTTGTGCATACCAGCCAATAAAATGAACCGCATCACCATAATCATCCCGATCATCACCATAGCGTTCTGTTTTTGTACGATACCAGTCCCAGGTATCGTCTTTTACCTGCGCATAACCATAAGCACTGGATGGGCGAAACCAGGGAATAATGCCCAGTATCCATTCCCGCTCCGGCTGGGCATCGTGCAGAAACTTGGACTCCTGATGAATAATCGCTAGCTGTATATGAATCGGTACGCCAAACTCTTTATAGGTTCGATAGGAATAGGTGTACCAGTCATCCTTGTCACGGAAAATTTCACAGGCATTGTTAATATCTTTTGGTGGCACGGTTGCACAACCGACCACAAGAAACACTATACCTATCAATAAGAAAATCCGTTTTAAACCCATAAATCGCCTCTACTGTCATCAAATAATTCATTTAAAAATGATTGAGGGAAAGCCTGACTAAGTGGTCATTGCGAGGAACGACAGTGACGCGGCAATCCATAAGGCATTAAATCTATTCACTGGATTGCTTCATTTTGTTCGCAATGACGAATATTTTTCACTTAATCAGCTCTTCCTTAAATATTATTACACAATGAGTAGTGAAATACTGAACACACTTTTTTTACGGACAAAAAAAGGAAGGCGGGGAGCCTTCCTAAAGTATTGGGGTGTAACCAATCTCTGGTTAATTAATCAATAGTATCTCTCACTAATTTTATCAAGTATTAATTGGTTTTTTTTTTCCAAAAAATCTGCTTTGATGTGCAATATATTCTGGAGAGTCAAAATGGCTAAAAAAACAAAAACTGTCGATAAGTGTAGTTTGTGTAAGCAATCGACCTGCTGTACCTATATTACCCATCAAATTGACACGCCACGCTCCAAATCTGCTTTTGATTTATTGTTATGGCAACTATCACACCAGAATATTCAGCTTTACAAGGATGAGGATGGCTGGTTCTTGCTGATAAATCAGCCTTGTGTACATCTAAAAGAAAATGGTGATTGCGGGATCTATGATGTGCGCCCACAAATATGTCGTGATCACACCAATGATTATTGCGAATACGATGCCCCTGCAGAAGATGGCTTTGATCTATTTTTTGATGGATATGAGAGCTTGTTAAAATATTGCCGCAAGCGCTTTAAAAATTGGGATAAGCGTTTTCAGAAAAAAGGGAAATAAGTATCCTCATGCAAGCGTGGTAAAGCAATTCAGTATTATTAAAAAATGGACTGCCACATCAGCTACGCTGATTCGCAGTGACAAAGGTTTTTGGTAAACGTGGCAGGAAGTGACTCATCTCATTCAGGGGTGATTTCACGAAAATCGTAAATAGAGTCAAAGCCTTCAACCACCCTTTCCGGTTGCTGTGAATCAGGTTTGCGAATGGCGACTAACCACTGTATCCCGTAGTTCTGTGCCGACTTGAGCACGCTAATACTGTCATCAACAAACAGTGTGTGCCTTTTGTTAAAGGGCTCGATTTCATTCAATCGATCCCAAAACTGCGGCTCTTCTTTAGGAATACGAAAATGGTGAGAGCTGATAGCCGCATCCAGATGCTCACCAATCAGGGTCTCTTCCAGCTTGAGGTTCAAACTTTTACTATGAGCATTAGTCACAAGTACCACCCGTTTATCCAATGCCCTAACCTGTCCAAGAAAACGAATCACATGTGGATGTACCTGAATCAGGTGTTTTACCTCCTCTTTCAACAGTGCAATATCCATATCCAGCACCTCAGTCCAGTGATCGATACAGTACCAATTTATGGTTCCTTCGATATCCTTGTATTGTGAGGTTAATTGTTGTTTTGCCTGTTCGAGGGTTATTTGATATTTCTGTGCATATCTCTCTGGCACATAATGCAGCCAGAAATAGTTATCAAAATGGAGATCCAGCAAGGTACCATCCATATCAAGAAAGACTGTTTCAATCTGTTGCCAAACAACCATCGCTACCTGCCTGTCGTGCTATTTCATCAATATCAGGGTATTATCACACTCTAATTTAGTGTTATCCGGTTCGTATACGTGCGACAGAAACCCATCATTACCCATAAAGAGATTATCGCGCAAACCCGCCTGTTCCAGATAGAGTCGCTGCAACTTCAGTTCTCTAATGGTGCTTGTGTTGATTATGAGCGGCTTGTGAGTCCGCCACAAGGCGCTGTTTTAATCATTCCGTTTATCTCTGAGAATGAAGTATTACTCATCAGAGAATATGGTGCAGGTGTGGAGCGTTACGAACTCAGCTTGCCAAAAGGTCGAATTGAAGTTGATGAAGCCATCACCTTGGCAGCAGAGCGCGAAATTAAGGAAGAAATTGGCTACGGTGCCCGTTCACTGACCCACTTTAAATCCGTCACTCTTTCACCGGGATATATTAATCACAATACCCATCTGGTTATCGCCAAGGATCTCTATCCCGAAAAACAGCAAGGTGATGAGCCTGAGTCGATAGATGTGGTGTCATGGAATATTGATCATCTATGGCAATTAATGCAACAGCCTGATGTGACAGAAGCTCGCTCTATCGCTGCGCTATATATGGCTCGTGACTACATCAGGGAACTTTCAGTATGAGAATGGATGTTAATGACTACTGCCATCTGCTTGATCCAGCACTGGAGGTCGCTATTGAAGCGGGTCGGAAAATCCTGGGAATTTATGAGTCAGGATTCAGCGTTAGTGCCAAAGGAGATGAAACCCCTGTCACCGATGCTGATATCGCAGCACATAATACCATTCACCAGGGTTTAAAAAGGCTGACACCGGAGATACCGGTATTATCAGAAGAGTCCGTTAACATTCCTTTTAATATACGAAAAAGCTGGGGCACCTATTGGCTAGTCGATCCACTGGATGGCACTGTTGAATTTATTAAGCGTACAGGGGAGTTTACGGTCAACATAGCCCTTATAGTAAATGGGATTGCCATTATTGGAATCATCTATGCACCGGTACTGGGAACCTATTATTTCGCCTGTCATGGACATGGCGCTTATAAACGCGCTCATACCTCACAACCGAAAAGAATTACTGCGCGAAAAGTTGCAACCAATCAAAAAATCGTCATCGCATGTGGTCGCGCGCGCTGCTCAAGTGCTTTTCAAACCCTGTTACAACAGCTACCTGATTATGAAATCATTACCCTTGGTAGTGCATTAAAATCCTGTTTGGTCGCAGAAGGCAAAGCAGATCTTTATGCCCGATTAGGTCCGACTTCAGAATGGGATACTGCAGCAGCACAATGCATTGTTGAAGAGGCCGGCGGTCATTTAACCGGCCTTGATTTAACCCCACTTAAATACAATCAAAAAGAAAACCTGTTAAACCCTCACTTTCTGGTGTTTGGTGATCCCACACAGGATTGGACATCATTTCTGATTGAGTAAGAAGACCCGGATTTCGCAACGCTACATCCGGGCTACCTATTATTAAAGAGGTTGATTACTTCAATAATATATCCTGGCGATTTTTCTCCAGGATGCGCTGATTAATTCCTTTCACATTCAAAATATCTTCAACGGTTTTAAATGCGCCATTTTTTTCGCGATATTCAACGATTGCCTGTGCTCTGACCTTTCCCACACCATTCAAGGCCTTAGAGATCTCTTTAGCAGAGGCTACATTGATGTCTACAGGTGCTGCATATAAGGGGGAAACAAAAACCATTAACCAGATAATGAACCATTTCTTCATGTCGTATCTCCTTTAATTCCATGACAATTTGTGTTGGGAATGAAAAGAGTACTCGTTAAAAAAATCCTGACAAGTCCATATAATCAAAATGGTTATGTTTCTTACAGCAAGAGTCTGAAAACCCTTACAGGATTGATACCAAGAGTAAAGACAAGCTCAAACTAACCGACTTTACTTGACTGGTAGTGAGATACTTCCTGGGGGCAAGTCTATTTAGCATTTGAAAACATTGTACATTTGCAGATTTGACCTGACCTCAGATTAATTTAGGTTTCCTTTGAATAGTATCTGTAGATCAATTAAAGTCTACCTTTCGTAACTAAGATCATCATTTCAAACAACACTAACAGAATAAATATATGTTAATTCCAGTCATTTTAGCAGGAGGTGCCGGTACACGCCTTTGGCCTCTCTCTCGTCGTATGTACCCAAAACAGTTTTTGTCACTTGCTGGTGCCGGTACAATGTTGCAGGAAACCATAAAGCGGTTAGATGGCATTGAGCACAACCCACCTATTATCATCTGTAATGAAGAGCATAGATTTATTGTCGCCGAGCAAGTTCAAGCGTTGGGAATTAAAAATGCAACCATAATTCTCGAACCCGTTGGAAGAAATACTGCGCCAGCTATAGCAGTGGCAGCTTATTATGCATTGCAGTTAAATTCCGATGCTCAGCTACTGGTGCTTGCTGCAGATCATGTTATTACTGAAAAAGATGCATTTCATGCATCAATCAAGAGCGCATCTGCTATAGCAGATGCAGGCAATCTTGCCACTTTTGGCATCGTGCCTCAATCTCCGGAAACCGGTTATGGTTATATTCGACGTGGCAAGAAAGAAGATAATGGTTATCAAGTCTCAGGATTTGTGGAAAAGCCTGACACAGAAACAGCACAAGCTTATTTGACAAGTGGAGACTACTACTGGAATAGCGGTATGTTCCTGTTTGGCGCACAGCAATATCTTCAGGAATTAGAAAAATTCAATCCTGTTATTGCCGAGTCATCCAGGGTGGCATTAAAAACTGGTAAAGAAGATCTCGACTTCTTCAGGCTCGGTGAAGAAGCATTCAAACAATGTCCGTCAGATTCCATTGATTATGCGGTTATGGAGAAAACCAACAAGGCTGTTGTCGTACCTCTGGATGCTGGATGGAATGATATTGGCAGCTGGTCAGCATTATGGGAGTTAGATGAAAAGGATGAACACAACAACGCAATTCATGGAGATGTACTCACCTTTAATACCCACAACTGTCTTATCCATACCGACAGCCGTCTGGTAACCACCGTTGGCGTCGATGATCTTGTCGTTATTGAGACAAAAGATGCAGTTCTTGTCGCCAATAAAAACCAGGCTCAAAATGTAAAAAATATTGTCGATGATCTCAGAGCAAATGAGAGAGCTGAGGATCAGCACCACCGTGTAGTATTCAGACCCTGGGGGCATTTTGATTGCATTGAGGAGGATCTGGAGTTTAAGGTCAAGCGCATTACAGTCAAACCAGGACAGAGAACATCTGTGCAGATGCATCACCATCGCTCTGAACACTGGATTGTCGTTTCAGGTACAGCGAGGGTAATAAAAAATGATGAGACTTTCATCGTTTCTGAAAACGAATCGATATACATCAATGTCGGTGAGAAACATGCACTGGAAAACCCGGGAACGATTCCTCTTGATCTGATAGAGGTTCAAACGGGTAGTTACCTGGGAGAAGATGACATTGTTAGATTTGATGATCTCTATGGCAGAGAGGACGATTAATTGGAGTCTATAAGCATTGATGGACTAATGATTTCATCAAATGTTGGCTTTGGAACCAGTGGCGCCCGTGGTTTAGTCACGGCAATGACTGATAAGGTCTGCTACGCATATACAGTTGCCTTTCTGCAATACTTACATAGCAGCAACCAGATAGTCACAGGAAACGAAGTTGCTCTTGCCGGAGACTTAAGACCAAGTAGTCCTCGAATTATTGCTGCTGTAGCACAGGCAATTACTGATTCAGGTTTTAAACCGATCCTATGTGGTTACATTCCATCTCCAGCTGTTGCGCTTTTCGGGCTAACAATGAATATTCCATCCATCATGGTGACTGGAAGCCACATCCCTGATGACAGGAATGGGGTTAAATTCAATACTCCATCAGGCGAAATCCTTAAGCCGGATGAAGAAGGCATTCGATCTCAGATAATATCTATTGATAGCATTAAGTTTGGTGATGATGGAGATCTTCTAGAAACACCAATACTTCCTCCAATAAACGATCAGGCGTTAAAACTCTATCAGCAACGCTTCCTGTCAGTGTTCCCAGAAGATTTACTGAAAGATTTAAAAATAGGTGTCTATGAACATTCCGGTGTTGCCCGTGATATTTTGAGTGAGGTGATAGCTCAACTAGGTGCTGAGATTATTCGTCTTTCGAGATCGGATACCTTTGTTCCTGTTGATACTGAGGCGATTAGAGAAGAGGATGTACAACTAGCCAAACAGTGGAGCAACCAACACAAATTGGATGCGATTATTTCAACTGATGGAGATGGGGATCGTCCATTAATAAGTGATGAATATGGTAACTGGTTACGTGGAGATATCGTAGGTGTACTCACAGCAAAGTATTTAAATGCCGATGTTGTTGTCACGCCTGTAAGCAGCAACAGTGTTGTTGAAAAATGTGATTGGTTTAAGAATGTAATAAGAACAAGAATCGGATCGCCCTTTGTTATAGAAGGGATGCAGAGTCAAGAAGGTCGAAATGTTGTCGGTTATGAGGCAAATGGTGGAGTTTTACAGAATAATAATATCCCGTTCATGAATGGAATACTCCCCTCACTTCCAACCAGAGATGCGCTTCTACCAATCATCTCAATACTTGCCATGAGCAAGCAGCAAAACCTCTCCATTTCCCTACTTTGCCAACAGCTACCTTCCAGATATACCTGCAGTGATCGCGTCAAGGATTTCCCTCTTCAAGTAAGCAGGGAAATTATCACTAAACTTTCAAATGGCAAACTACAAAGTGATTCTGAAAATTTTCTAACTCTTTTCGGTGAAAAATTTGGACACATAGCATCTATTGATTACACAGATGGTGTTAGGTTTACTTTGACAAATAATGACATTATTCACCTAAGACCATCGGGCAACGCTCCAGAACTCAGGTGTTATACAGAATCTGATAGTGAAGAAGGTACTCAAAGGTTAAATAGTCGATGCATTGAGGTAATGAACAAATGGAGAGCGTGAGAAGTCAGGCTTTATTTGTCATCATAAACTGACATCACCGCTTTCAACTCTTTGAGTACGAGCTCTTTTTGGGAGGCATTAAGAGTTGCCGTTTGAGCTACCTCCTGACCAGACTCCATCACCTTGATGGTTGCTCTGACAGCATCACAACCACAGGTACAGATTGCATCAACACATTGATTGATTTGAATTATGCTTTTGTTTTGTGATTGTTTCATCGCAACCATACCGATTTTATTTCTGCTTGTTTAATATAAACTGTAACCACTTCATGCTACGAGGTGCCTGTAACCAAATACCTCTCATCTCATGACGATAAAGCCAGGCCTGTTCTTTTCCACCCATGCTTATTCCATACCCATCCATTTTAGGTTTCGTTACACGGCTTTTTAAAAGGTACTCAGCCACAAGAGGCAAAGTTTTGTATGCCGCCAGTAAAGACTGCTCAGCTTCTCCCAAGCGTTGCAGACGGTAAAGTGCCAGGATTTTTCCATATATGATTTCTGCAAACATATCGTCAGGATAGGCATCGGCTAATTCAAGTGCAGACTCATTATCACCCGCCGCAATATACTGGTTCATTAACACAGTACGATAACCATGATTATCATCCGGATTTAGTGACAAATAACGTATTATTAATTGTGTTGATTGATCTGAATCACCCATATCATCAGCCAGCATAATCATCCTTACCAACAGTCGTAAAATCGGACGGTTTTCAGTCATCACCCAAAGCAGTTTAGTCGGTTTATCCCCTATCGCTTTATCCAGAATGCCAAGTGCCCTGTTTAATAAATATGGCAACATTGCTTGTGCCATACCCCATGAGTCATTCCGACTAAACTGCTCTTCTATTAAAAGAGCAATATCATCAAGGATATTGACGCTATCTGCTGCCAATGGGTTTTGTTCGAGAAACTCCAGCCAATGACCACTAATTAACTCATCCAGCATATCGTTATTGCCAAATGCTTGCATATGGACAGAAAATGGCTTGGAAACCGGTGGTTGCCATAAGCGCTCGATAGTCTTAACCGATTCAGGTGGCTCGAATGTGACGGCATCTGTAAAACGATTATGCTCCTGTTGTTCTTCTGCTTCAGATAACTGCTGTAGAATTTCAGTAATTTGTGAATGATCCAGCCCTTTATCTTGCAACTTTCTGGATACCAATTCGTTTTGATCCGTGGTTTCATCCATACCCTTGGAAAGGATATAGAGAGGAATTTCTCTCTCATCCAGTTTGCGGATCCAGTTCAAAAGCCTGGAAGCTATCATCGAATCATCCTTAACTCCCTTAATATTCATAACTGCAGCCAATGGATCCTGTTTGGCTTGATGCAGAAGCTCGATGAAATCAGGCAACTCGTCCTGGTATTTATACAACTTTCGATACCAGAATTGTGCCCGCTGTTTAGCCAATTCAATTTCATTGCTATCAACAAGTAAAATAATCTCAAGCAAAGCATGTGAAGGATTATTAGGTTCTGCACGCATGGCCTCAGCCAGTGCAGCTTTGGCACCAGATATATCACCCTCATCCTGTTGCCAGGATGCAATTCGCTGCCACGCTTCTGCCCTTATCGTTTTGTCATGATGTTGAGTGAGTCGCTGTAAAAGATCCCGTTTTTTTCTGTCCGTCCGGTAGTGAAAATTATATGCATCCACTAACAGATCAAGTAAACCGCTGCCATTTTTATTCAATCGTGGAGCCTTTCCAGCAAACAGTGGATCAAGAATGCGAATCACCTGTTGCGGGTCACCTTTTTCATCATAGCGATAGGCTATTTGAGTGATATCTTCCAGGGAAATCTCTTGCTCTTTACACAAGGTAGTCACAGTAGTCTTTGAAAGCACATCTGGAATTAGTGTCCAAAAGAGAGCACTCTCCAACGGTGGCATTTGTGACAGACTGATACAACAATGCTTATATTTTTTTCCGGAACCACAGGGACATTTTTCATTTCTTCCAGGCAAGCTCAGTGTGATCGGTTTATAGTGATTTGACGGATGAGGTGCACTACACCATAGATTCCTTGCCATCCAAAACACAGCCTTTTCCATCTCACCTTGCGGCATTTCATCGAAGAAATTAGGCATCAGTACCGGTAGAGAATCATGCGCCCAGGCAAGATAATGATCATAATCCGTGTCATTAAAGATATTCTTGAGGGTAATTGCGATGATTAATGATAATTCTTCAGATATCTCATCTTCGTAAATTTCGTAATCAGACATAATTTATATCACGATGACTGTAGTCATATGCAAATCCTCTTTACGGAACATTTTTTAATAATGACATAGCTCTTTTTTATCTCTTCCCTCATAGATTTGGTGATCAACGCCCAATCAACCAGATCGACTAAAATGGGGATATTACTTTCAACCAGTGCTTCCTTTACTTCAAACAGATTATCCAGTCGCTGTTCAGGATCTTGAGGATTATATGCCACAAGATCCAGATCACTAGCATCATGAGCATCACCATTAACTCGGCTGCCATATGCCCATATCTCTATCTCTGGTAGGTACATGTTAACAATACCAAGAAGATTTTGCAGATATCTAGGTTTTAGATTCAGACTGGACATGTTGAATACTTGCAATTAAGGATCGAACATCATTTACAAAACCAGGCATGAGTTTCAAGGTTTCTTCTGCAAATTCTTCTCCATAATCGTGTACCGTTGTATTGCGGTTATCACGATAACAGTGCCATCTTTCAACCTCTGCTATGGTTAGCAAGCCATGTTTTGCCGCATAACGAAAGATATCCTTGAAAACAAGCTGATCGACCTTTTTTGAACCTGAAAAATAGGGCTTAATTGCCTTTCTGAGGAGCTTCCCGGATGTTTCCAAAGTTAGCTCGAAGCCTTTAATGGTAGCATTTCTATACATTTCATAGTCAATGGTCCCGGCCTCGCAACTGTTAATTCCATCTATTGCACGCTCAAGGGTTAAGAGGCATCGCTCTAAATAGTCGGTGTTAATCACACAAACCTCCAGCAGGCACCCGCACTAAGAAAGTCCCGTTTAAGTGGTCTCTGCGCAGCAGTCTAATTGTTCGGGTTCGCGTGCTCATCGCCAACCAACAAAACAACTGGATGGCTTCACATCCGTTCGCAATGACAGTAGTGGATGTGGATTGCTTCACGGTACTCGCAACGTCAAATTCGATTAACTTAATCAGAGATCCCCTAATATTATTTCCACAGATAACGTCGAAAAGCATCTTATAATTTACTTACAAAAGATTTAAGCCAACCCTCAAATTCAGCCCCTAATTGTTTGTTTCGTACTGCATACTCAACATTAGCCTGCAAGAAGCCAAGCTTGTCTCCACAGTCATAGCTCTTTCCTGAAAATGTAAATCCATAAATCTCCTCTTCCTGCAGTAGAACATGCATCGCATCGGTTAGCTGGATTTCACCACCAGCACCCTTTGTGGTGGTTTTTAACAGCTCAATAATTCGTGGCGTAAAAATATAACGACCAACAACCGAAAGGTTGGAAGGTGCAACCTGTAGCGGCGGCTTTTCCACCAGCTTGGTGATTTTCATGGTATCTGCGTCAACACCTGCAATCCCGTACTTATGAACTTCGCTATCCGGCACCTCTTCTAACGCAATAATGCTGCTTTGATGAGTATTATATTCATCCACCATCTGTGCCAGACAACCCTTTTGGGGGTGGTACATCAGTACATCTGGCAACAAAACTGCAAAAGGCTCATTAGCCAGTGCAGGTTCTGCGCACAAAACTGCATGCCCCAATCCCAGTGCTTCTGGCTGACGTACACTAATGATCCGCACACTCTCAGGTAAAATGCTGCGTTTAATCCCGAGCAAATCGAGTTTTTTGCGACGAATGAGCTCCGATTCGAGCTCATAGTGTTTATCAAAATGGTTTTCAATAGCTGACTTATCCGAATGGGTCACCAGGATAATATCGGTGATCCCCGCTTCAGCGGCCTCTTCGACGATATATTGAATGAGAGGTTTGTCCACAACAGGCAGCATCTCCTTGGGTATTGCCTTGGTTGCGGGAAGAAAGCGTGTTCCCAGTCCTGCTACAGGCAGAACCGCTTTACGTAATTGGGACATTTTTTAATGTTTTCCTTGTATCGTTTTAGATTCACAGACCATTTTATGGAGTATATTGCGCTAAATAAAGGAGATAGACGGGATATTGTGCAATATTCTTAAAATTAAGGGTTTATATTCTCAGAAAATTCAATAATATATGTCATTATCTTAAATCTGTTTAGGAAAACTCCGTTTTAATCAAAAATATGCTGTCAATGTGAGTTTTACATAGTATCTACTTAATCTTTTTTTAAGACTGTTACTCACTAACATCACGGTAATTATTTTAAATCTTAGAGTTTTCGTATATTACTGGTATCAACAGGCACAAAATAAATTTATGGATAGTTTAGTTAGAAAAAGCCTTAGGGGAATCTTCCTCTTAACTTTGATCTCATTTAACGCTTTGGCGTTTCAGCCCACTGCCGCTCAGTTAGAGCAGTTCAATAACCTTTCTCCTGAACAGCAGACCAAGGCAATGAGCGCCTTGAAAGGTAGTGGATCATCAGCACCTGCTCCAGCGGTTGTAGTTGCTGAGCCTTCTGTTGTCACCCCGCGTAAACCTGAAGCTTCCAAAGTTGAAGCAATCACCGTTGAGTCACTTGATAAAATTGAAACACAGGACAAAAAAGAAGAAAAAATTATTCGCCAAAAGCTTGAATTGTTTGGTTATGACCTTTTTGCTGGCACTCCATCCACCTTCGCCCCGGCAACCGATATACCAATCCCGGCAGAATACGTTATCGGCCCAGGTGATGTGATTAACATCCAGTTCTTTGGCAACCAAAATGGTGAGTACCAGGTATCTGTATCACGTGATGGATTATTACAGATCCCTAACCTGCCTCCTTTCTCTGTTATTGGACTAAGTTTTAATGAAATGAAAAGAGAAATTGGCGACCGCATAGCTCGTCAGATGATCGGTGTTAGTGCGAATATCACGCTGGGTGCATTACGCTCAATTCGCATTTTCATCCTCGGCAATGCACATCGTCCAGGTTCATACACTGTTAGTTCATTATCAACCATGACAAATGCCCTATTTGTCAGTGGTGGAATAAAAAAGATAGGCTCTCTTCGCAATATTCAACTCAAACGAAATGGTAAATTAGTTAAAACATTGGATCTGTATGATCTACTACTCAAGGGTGATACATCGAATGATGAGCGCCTGCTACCAGGCGATGTGCTGTTTATTCCACCTATCGGAGATACGGTTGGCATTGCAGGTGAAATAAATCGTCCTGCAATCTATGAGATTACGAGAAAAAGTACCGTCAATGATCTACTCAACTATGCCGGGGGTACTTTATCGACCGCCCATCTACCCCTTTCACAAATAGAACGCATCAGTAAATCAGATGGTCGCACCATTTTGGATATTGATTTAACCAAAACTATTCGTTATCAAACGCCTGTTCAGGATGGTGACACAATTCGTATCTACCCAATTCAGGATACGGTCAAAAATGCTGTGACATTGACAGGTCATGTTACTCGACCTGGCCCATCTCAATGGTATCGGGGTATGCGAGTAAGCGATCTACTACCAGATATTGAGAATTCACTTTTACCCTATCCGGATCTTGAATATGCAATTGTCACCCATCTGGATCGAAATACCAGCAAGATCTCAGTAGAGTCAATTAACCTACGCAATGCCATAACCAAATGGTCATCACCAGATAATCTACAACTAAAACCTGATGATGGGTTGATTGTATTTAGTGCCAACACGTCCAGAGCAGGTTTACTAAGTAGTACTATTAACCGTTTAAAACAGCAGGCAACCTATCAGGACAAAGCAACTATTGTAGAAATTCTTGGTTCGGTCAATTATCCCGGCACATATCCACTAACTCCAAAGATGCATATCAGCGATGTGCTAACTGCAGCATCAGAACTGAATATTGACACTGACCTGAATTATTCCATTCTTGCCAGATACTCGGATGATGACAATACCATCTCAGTTATTCCAGTAGATATAAAACAGATTGATGAAAACAAAAAGTCACCTGCAAACATACTAATTAAACCTCGTGATCGTCTTTATGTATTTTCAAAATATGGAGATCGTGCTGGACTTATAGACAACCTGCTAAACCAGTTGAGGACTCAGGCAAAGCTAGACGATCGGGCCAAGATTGTTGAAGTAAAAGGTGCAGTAAAGAAGCCTGGATTTTATCCACTTCATAAAGAAATGAGAGTTAGTGATATAATTAGTGCCTCAGCTGGATTGGAAACTGATCCTGATTATAATTATTCAATTCTTGCAAGATATTCAGAAGAAGATAACAACATTTCTGTCCATGGCATAGATTTAATGGATGTTATTAATAATCCTGACAGCCCTTCAAATATCAAGCTGGCAAAGCGAGACCGCCTCTATATCTTTTCAAGATATGGTGATAAGAACAATCTGATAGAGCCTCTATTAAACCAAATTAGAATTCAAGCAAAACTCGATGACAGACCTAAAGTTGTCGAAATTAAGGGTGCTGTAAAGAAGCCAGGCTTTTTCCCTTTGCATCATGAAATGGACATCAGCGACCTGCTCAATGCTGCATCCGGTTTTAACCAAAACCCGGATTTAGACTATGCAATCCTCGTTAGATATGCTGAGAATGACAATACCATTTCAGTACATCCAATCGATCTTCATAAAATTCTGGAGAAAGAAAATAGAAAATCTGATCTCAAACTACAGGCTCGGGATCAACTATATACCTTCTCGAAATATGACAAGCGTGATGATCTAAAAGCATTACTTGGACAATTAAAAGCACAATCAAATCTCTACGATCCAACTAAAATTGTTTCCATTACCGGACACGTTGCTGCGCCTGGTTCAGTACCTTTAACTCAGGGAATGCGAGTAAAAGATCTAATCCATGCTGGTGGATTCTTTACTGAACAGGCTTATCAATATGAAGGGGAATTAATCCGTCAGGTTGTTGATGAAAGTGGTACACGCACCATGGAACAGTTTCCGATTAATTTTATGATGGCTCTTGAGGGTAACGTAGACAACAATCTCATACTTCAACCACATGATTCTATTAATGTTAAGAAAATCCCTAAATGGAATGATAGACGTGAAATTACACTTACCGGTGAGGTTAAATTTCCTGGCACCTATCAAATTCAGGAAGACGAAACACTATCAAGTGTTATCAAGCGTGCGGGTGGTATTAGTGAAAGTGGCTTTGTTAAAGGCGCAGTGTTTATGCGCAAATCACTTCAGGCAAAAGAACAATCAGAAATTAATCGATTACATCAACGCCTAAAAGCAGAGATATCCAGCTATCGTCTTGGACAGCAGGGTGTGACAAGTTTGACAACAACATCAACGACATCAATTCCAGTACAAGAGATAGAGGCATTATTAAATCTTATCGACAGTGCTAAACCTATTGGTCGTTTAGTTATTGATTTAGAAAACACATTAAAAGAAGAGAGTACCAGGGTGGTATTACATGATGGCGACCATCTGCACATACCTAAGATTCCTCAAGAGGTCACTATTATCGGAGAAGTTAACTATGCAACCTCTCATCTTTATAGTGATGGTATGGATGTAGAAGATTTCATTAGTCAATCAGGTGGTGTTACACAACTTGCAGATGAAGAAAAGATATATGTCGTTCGAAGTAATGGTTCAGTCGTTGCAGATGCTACCAGTGGCTTTTTTGGAGGTTACTCACCAGAGGCTGGAGACACTATCATCGTACCACAAGACCTGGAGCGTATTAGACCATTAACCTACTGGACAAGTATTACCCAGATTCTTTATCAATTGGGTGTAGCAGCGGCCGCATGGCAGACAGTAGGGGCTATCTAGTGTTATCCACCACCGTTCCTTCACATCCTGCGACCACGGTATTAGTACATCCATGTACGTCATTGCGAACGAATGTGAAGCAATCCAGACATCTGAGACAATACAAACATCTAATTAGACATGAGACTTAAACCACAGCAAATTAATATGATCAGGCTGACAGTAAAAAATCTGGCAGGAGATGACGCAAAGGTCAAACTGTTTGGGTCAAGAGTTGATGATAACGCTCATGGAGGTGATATAGATCTGTTAGTCGATGTACAGCACACTGTTGATGAGCCCGCATGGTTAACTGCACAATTAACTGCTCAGATTAGTATTGCTTTAGGTGGTCAAAAGGTTGATGTTGTGCTTATGGCGCCAAATCTTCAGCGATACAACATTCATGATGTAGCGATTGAACAAGGAATTACTCTGTGAAGGCTTCTGCAAACAATTTAGTGAGATTGCAATTTTTGTCCCATGTTGTACAAAAAGAGATACAGTATTTACAACAGACAGATCAGCGTCTTTTTACAGAACCATTCACTACCCATAAAGCCGAGAGTCTGGATTCAAACATTGATCTTTCAGAAAGGGTTGATGCATTTGTATGCCGTTTCGGACGATTGCAAGATAATTTAGGTGACAAATTATTACCACACTATTTGAATATGTTAGGTGAAAAAACTGGTGCCGTGCTCGATAATCTAAACCTTGCAGAAAAGCTAGGCTTGATACAATCTGCAGACATCTGGATGACACTACGCGAATTACGCAATCAAATGATTCATGAGTATATGGAAGATCCTGTAAAACTGACTGACGCTTTAAACAAAGGACATGAACATGTCCAAACGCTTTGTAAAATTGCAAACAAAATAGTATCTGATATAGCTGATAGAGGATGGAATGGAGCTGAAGGTATTAGTAATGAATAGACTTGCGCAAATTCTTATTCCGCATTCATTGCGAAGCTCGAAGAAACGAAGTAGCACCAGACTGCTATCATTGCGAGGAACATAGTGACGAAGCAATCCATGTATATATCGTCATTGCAAGCTGTCTTCAACTTTAAACTGCTAACAAAGTCGGACAGGCATCCGCCCCTCCTCTATTTGCGAGCGACAGCGATGCGGAAATACAGCACTACTAAAGGATAACACCATTGGAAAAACCTGAAAACAGACAACCAGTACAACTACCTCCCGAATACTACATCCAAATGCAACAGGCTATGCAAGAGGATGAAGTTGATCTGTTTGAGTTATGGCAAATTCTCTGGGATAAAAGAAAAATTATAATCATACTCAGCTTGGCTGTGGGCATTACAGCAGCAGGAATATCATTATTAATGCCAAATTACTATAAAGCAGAAGTGGTCATGGCGCCAACATCAGAAAAGAAATCTAGTAGTAGTCTATCTGCTTCACTAGGCGGTTTAGGCGGACTTGCATCAATGGCAGGCATCTCCATAGGGGGTGGAGAAAATATTGAACAAAACCTGGCTATTTTAAATTCCAGGGAATTCTTGTGGGGCTTCATAAAAGAAAAGCAATTATTGCCTTTATTATTTGAAGATGAATGGGACAATGAGAAAAAAACCTGGATAAAAAGCGAAATAGAGGATCAGCCTAGTCTGTGGGATGGCTATAGGCTATTTACTAAATCAATCTTAAGTATTTCAACTGATAAAAAATCAGATATTGTGACACTAAGTATTGAATGGACTGATCCAGTACTTGCAGCGGAATGGGCAAACCATCTTATAGAACGATTGAATATTTATCTCCGTAATCAAGCTATCCAGAGAACTCAGCAAAACCTGACATATCTTAATAGTGAACTTAAAAAGATCGAAGTAGCCGATATGCGTCAAACCCTTTTTGAATTAATCTCTAACGAGCAAAAAACAGCGATGCTTGCAAACACGCAGTCAGAGTTTGCTTTCAGGGTAATCGATAAGGCTGTCGAACCAGACAAAAAGAGTAAACCAAAACGTGCGCTTATTTCTGTACTTGCCACACTTATGGGTGGATTTCTCGCTGTGCTAATTGTCTTTATTAAACGCGCCATAAAGAAGCGTAATGAAGAAGAAAATGGATAATCTACTAACGAACCTGATATCTGTTTAAGGAATCGCCCAAGCATGAACTATCGACCATATCCGATTTATAATCAGAAAGGTTTAATGTAGGTTCACTCTTTTGTAAGCGCTCCATAAACCACACACTGTAACGTAAGCGCTCCATAAACCACACACTGTAACTCATCTCTGAGAGGCATAACACTATGGTCATTCTTATTCAGGAGTTGATCATGGGTTCACAAACAGACAATACAGAGCACACACAAACACTGACAGAAAAAGAGCAATACTGGCTATCTCACTACCAGGCCTGTCGGCAAAACAAAATGCAGTACCTGGCATATGCCAGAGCACACCAGCTTAAATCTAATGCATTCAATGGTGGTATTAAGCGTTTGCGTCAGAAAGGGATCATTCCACCAGCAGCCCCTTTAAACCGAAAAACCAAAAGTGCATTTAAAAAGATGCGTATCGATAAAACAGTGACACCATCAGCATCCGTTATCATCCATTTGAAAAATGGGCATCGCCTGGAGTTATCCGCCGAGCAATTAACTGGTGATTTATTACAGCAGTTAAGCCAGTTACCATGATGCGCCCAGCCAATGATATTGAAGTGTATCTGTGCATGGTACCTGTGGACTTTCGCAAAGGCATTAACGGATTAGCAGCACTGGTGGAGGGTGAATTGCACCTCAATCCTTTCTCAGAGCAGCTCTATGTCTTTATCAATCGCTCCCGTAAGAAGGTAAAGATACTGTACTGGGAGCGTAGTGGCTTCTGTCTGTGGCAGAAGAACCTGGAGCAAGAGCGCTTCAAGTGGCCGGATATGACGCAGGATGTCTCTACCCTTACAGGTCAACAACTCAACTGGCTACTGGATGGGTATGATATCTCACAGATGAGACCACATCAGCGCCTTGGTTATCAATCCTGTCTATAGTCCGATCGAAAAATTCGATCATGCAAACGGTCAGGGATTGGTAAAATGAGTACATGTCTGATGAGCGTGATTTACTGTCAAGAAAGATAGCTGAACTAACAGCACAACTGGATGAGAAGACCGCGCAAAACACGGCACTCCAGCAACAAGTCACCACACTACAGACAAAAAATTCATCCCTGCAGACACAGAATTTATCACTGAGAGAGCAGCTCAATCTGCTGTTTCATAAACGCTTCGGTAGCTCCAGTGAGAAACTCACCGCGCAAATGCGACTGTTTGATGAAGCTGAGCAAGATAGTATTGAAGAGGATGGTGAGAAGGATGATAGCCAGTTAACCGATGAGACAACGGTAAAACCACACACCCGCAAGAAGCCTGGTCGTAAACCGCTCCCTGAATTTCTTCCTCGCATCGAAATCATTCATGATATTCCAGAGTCACAGAAGCTCTGCCCACATGATGGCACAGCACTGAAAGTCATTGGTGAAGAGACTTCAGAGCAACTGGATATTATTCCTGCCAAGGTGCAGGTACTACGCCATGTACGATTAAAGTATGGCTGTCCCTGCTGTGAAACAGGGGTAAAAACAGCTGCTCTACCCAAACAGCCTATTCCAAAGAGCATGGCATCACCGGGTTTACTGGCTCATATTGCTACAGCGAAATATGTCGATGCGCTGCCGCTGTATCGGATGGAGAATATCCTACAGCGCTTTGATATCGACATCCCCCGAGCGACGATGGCCAATTGGATGATAAAGCTCTCAGAACTTATTACACCCTTGATGAACCTGTTACGGGAGCGGATGCTTGGCCTTGACTACCTGCAAATGGACGAAACGACGGTGCAGGTACTCAATGAGAAAGGTAAAGAAGCTCAATCCAAGTCCTATATGTGGGTACAGCGTGGAGGGCCACCAGATAAACCCATTATTCTGTTTGATTATGCACCGACCCGTGGCAGCAGTGTGCCGGTATCGCTATTGGATGGTTTCGCTGGCACCCTTCAAACCGATGGCTACGAGGGGTATAACGCTGTGGTAAAAAGTAACCAGTTACGACAGGCTGGCTGCTGGGCACATGCACGACGCAAGTTTGATGAAGCGGTGAAATCCCAGGGCAAGAAGGGCAAGGCCAAAGCTTCTCGTGCTAGAGCCGGACTTTCATTTATTCAGAAACTCTATCGGATAGAGCAATCTACTAAAGATATGACATCCGATGAGCGTACTGACTACCGTCAACAGCATGCTCTACCACTACTGGGTGAGATACGTCAGTGGCTGGATAATTCATTGCCATTGGTACCACCAACCTCGATGACCGGAAAGGCCTTAAACTATCTCCATGGCCAATGGCAGAAACTCATTCTTTATACTGGGGATGGTCGTATCCACATCGATAACAATCTGGCTGAGAATGCGATAAGACCCTTTACGCTGGGCAGAAAAAATTGGTTATTCAGTCAATCGGTCAAGGGTGCCAGGGCATCGGCATCACTCTACTCACTGATTGAAACGGCCAAAGCGAACCAGTTAGAGCCTTACCATTATTTGAAACATGTTTTTAAAGAGCTTCCCCGAGCAAGTTCACTTGAGGCGATTGAGTCATTACTACCTTTCAATTTAACCATGGAGAAGCTTAAATAGT
>RRYU01021049.1_pt1 | contig 29147 bp, 26 predicted proteins | sample 2162651 | NCBI WGS metagenome assembly RRYU01 (sample SAMN10267283, study PRJNA491782) | microbial mat metagenome | isolation source: biomat in the production well | place: Japan: Minami-Kanto gas field, natural gas well KTG3 | collected 2017-06 | reverse complement strand
GGGGGGTGGCGCCATGCTGGTGACCGACCTCGATGCGATAGCTGACGAGGCCTTCGGATCCGCGTATCTGTCCACGGGGGCGGTCTCGTCCCTCGTCCCGAGTCGGGGCGCTCCGGTCGTCACTGCGGGGTGCGCGGGGGCGTTGCTCGCCTCGCCCCGTGTCGCTTGGGCCGCGCTCGGGGCGCTCGAAGCGGGCCGCCGGGCGTGGTGGATCCGGCTGGACATCGAGCGGGCGCTCGCGCTGAGTCAAATAGGCCAGCGCTGCGGCGATGTCCATCATCTCAAGCTCCTGCTCCGAGGCGAGTCGCGCGACCAGGCGGTAGAAGAAGTCGAGATCCTTCTCGGTCAGGGTCTTGCGCAGCTCGGCGGTAAAGCGGTCGATGCGCGACTCGCTGAGCTGGGACGCCGAGGGCGGCTCCATGGCGGGTACGGTCCGTCGAATGGTGCGCTCGATGGCGCGGAGAAGGCCGCGCTCGCGCGGCTCGACCAGAAGGATGGCGCGTCCGGCGCGTCCGGCGCGACCCGTGCGCCCGATCCGATGCACGTAGGCTGATGGATCGGTCGGGATGTCGTAGTTGACCACATGGCTCAGGCGCTCGACGTCGAGCCCTCGAGCGGCCACATCGGTTGCCACCAGGATGTCCAGGTGACCCTGCTTGAGGCGCTCCACGGTGCGCTCGCGCATCTCCTGGTTCATGTCGCCGTTGAGCGACTCGGCCGCGAACCCATGTGCCTTGAGCTTGTCGGCCAGCTCGACCGTCGCGTGTTTGGTCCGCACGAAGATCAGCATCCCTTCGAAGGGCTCCAGTTCCAGGATGCGGGTGAGCACGTCCAGCTTGTGGAAGCGCGTCACGACACAATGGTGCTGGTCGATGGTGTCGACGGTCTCGGAGCTGGACGCGACGCGGATCTCGACAGGGTCCGAAAGCCGCTTTTGGGCGACCTGTCGGATCGCCTGGGGCATGGTCGCGGAGAAGAGCGCGACCTGCCGGCCCGGAGGGGTCTGCTCGAAGATCCAGTCGATGTCCTCTGCGAAGCCCATGTTGAGCATCTCGTCGGCCTCATCCAGGACGAGGGTCTTGAGCATGTCCAGGGCAAGGGTCCCGCGCTTGAGGTGGTCCATCACGCGGCCCGGCGTGCCGACGATGACCTGCGGGTGACGTCTGAGCTGGCTGAGTTGCAGGCCATAGGCCTGCCCGCCATAGATCGGCAGCACGAGAAAGCCCTTGAGATGCTGCGCATAGCGTTGGAACGCCTCGGCGACCTGGAGTGCAAGCTCGCGGGTCGGTGTCAGCACCAGGACCTGGGGTCCCTGCTGCTCGGGGTCGATTCGGCTCAGCAGGGGCAATGCGAAGGCGGCGGTCTTGCCGGTGCCGGTCTGGGCCTGGCCGAGCAGGTCGCGACCGGCGAGCAGATGAGGGATGCATTGGCTTTGCACCGGTGTCGGGATCTCATAACCGAGATCCTCCACGGCTTGGGCAACGGCGGGTGCTAGGCCGAGCTGGCTGAAGCCGAGACTCGTGTCGGGGGTGTCCATCATGGGGCCTCGAAAGGAATGGTGCGACCGGCGGGAAGGCCGGTGGACCGTCCTGGGGGATTCGCAAACTAACCGCGCATTGTCGACTTGGGCTTCGCCAAGATCAAGCGGAATTCGTCGTGCGCAAGCGCCCCGCATGGCATCCGGCTGGCCCCGGCTCTATCCGTCGTTGCACTCCCTGCCATTCGGTACCATGTCCACGCTCTCGCCTGGACAAGATCTAGGCATCGTCGCTTTTGGGGAGTCCCGATGTCCGCTACGCCCACCCGCTCCAGCATGGACCCAGGTCTAGCCGTCCCGAGCACGCGATTGAGCCGCCTATGGCATCTTGGGCGCGCGACCGGCGATCTCGCGGCGGGCATCGGGGTGAAGGGGCTTCTCGAGCTCGCCCGGACCCGTCGGAGCGACGAGCCGTCGCGGATCCGACTCTCTCCCGAGCATACGCGTCGGTTCACCAACCGGCTCGCACGGATGCGCGGTGCGGTCATGAAGATGGGCCAGCTCATGTCGATGGACGGCTCGGACATCTTCACGCCGGAGGCCGCGGAGATCATGAGCGCGTTGCGCGAACGATCCGAGCCCATGCCCATGAGTCAGCTTGCAGGGGTCTTGGAGCGCGAGCTCGGGGGTGGGTGGGATCGCCGCTTTCGGCGATTCGAGCTCACCCCCGTGGCCTCCGCCTCGATCGGTCAGGTCCACCGGGCGGAGACCCGCGACGGGCGGCGACTTGCCCTCAAGATCCAGTTCCCGGGGGTGCGTGAGAGCATCGACAGTGATATCGACAACCTAGCCCTACTCGCGCGGACCCTGGGCATGAGCCCTGCTGGGATGGATTTGACGCCCTATCTCGAAGGCGCGCGTGCGCAATTGCACCGAGAAGCCGACTATCGCGCTGAGGCGGATGCCCTCGAGACCTATAGAGCGCGTGTCGGCGACGATTCCGATTTCTTGGTTCCGGGTGTCCATCGCGATCTCTCCACAACCCGGATCCTGGCGATGGACTTCGCCGAGGGAGTCCCGGTCGACCGTCTCGCCGAGAGCGTCTATCGCTGCGAAGAGCGAGACCGTGCGGCCGCTGCGCTGACCCGATTAGCCATGCGGGAGCTGTTCGACTTCGGTCTGGTTCAGTCCGATCCCAACTTTGGCAACTATCTCTACGATGCCACCAGCGGGCGTATCGTCCTGCTCGATTTCGGTGCGGCGCTCCCGGTGGCCCCTTCGCTCGTCGACTCTTATCGACGGCTCGCCCGCGCAGCGGTTGCCGACGATCGCGGGGCAATCCGCGATGCCTCCATCGATCTGGGCTATGTCGGTGGGCAGGACCGAGCCGATCAGGTTGACGCCCTGATCGACCTCCTGCGTCTGGCCGGCGAGCCCCTGCGCAGCCCGGGTCGATACGATTTCGGCGTTTCCGATCTCTTCGAGCGCGTCTATGCACGCGGTCGAGAGATGTTCTACTCGGGTGCCTTCAGCACGGTTCCGGCCCCGGAGACCATGTTCCTGCATCGCAAGTTCATGGGCGCCTTCATGCTCTGCCGGCGCTTGCGTGCCCGCGTGGATCTCGGCGGGATGCTCGAGCCTTACCTTTGACGCCGCCTCATCGCGCCAAGCGGGCGAGACGGCGTTGATAACGGCGCATCACCATGAGATGAGCCAGGGCCTGGGTGGACAGATAGAGGTACCAGGGCAGGGCGGGCGCATAGTCGTGAATCGCGGCCATGGTGTAGCGATTCGCGAGCAGGGTCTGGAACTCGAGGCGAGCTTGGCCCTGATTCCCGGGCCGGCTCAGGAGACCGCCGACGATCGCGTAAACCTGCCGCTGCGGGCTACTTTCCTCTGCGAGTCGTTGCAGCGTCAGCAGCGGTAGGCGAGCGAAGCGCAGGTAGACGCTGCACCGGCCACTGTCGTCGATCAGGGTTCCGACCAGGGGCCAGCAGCAGGCCCCCAGCCAGCGGAAGTAGTTGCCGGCGACCCAGGTGGCATCCTGTCCGGGCGGAAGGATGATCCGCTGGATGGATCTCACCAGCCTGGCCTGGCGCAGCATCTCGCGGTCCTGGCCCTGGATCGGCTGACGCGGATTGGGCAGGAGACGTCGGCGCGACGGGTCGAGTGCGACGCGCAGTGCCTCGCGAAAGGGGGTTGCCTCCGGATCGATCGCGCGTTGCAGCTGGTTGTCGCGGATGAGGGTGTCCTGAGGAAGGCTCTCCAGAGCCGGACCAACCACAGCCGACGGTGCGCCGCTGAAGAGTCGTGCGGTCACCGACGCCAGCCAGAGGGGCATCCAGGGCAGCGTCAGAATACGGCGACGCACCCCGAGCACCTCGGCCGTGCGGCGCAGCATCTCCTCGTAGCTCAGGCATTCGGGGCCCCCGAGATCGAATGCCCCCACATAGCGCCCCGGATGTCCGAGGCAGTGGCGAATCGCGCGCACCAGATCCACGAGTGCGATCGGACGGGTCATGGATCGGGCCGTCGGCGGCAACAAGAGAAGCGGCAGGCGTCGGACGAGATCGACCAGTAGCCTTGGGGCCGAGCCTCCGGGTCCGACCACGAGCCCCGCCCGCAGTGCCGTGACGGGTGTGCCGTACGAGGCCAGTACCAGCTCGACCTCGCGTCGGCTCCAGAGCAGCGGCGAGATCCTGAAACTGTCCGGGATCAGGCCGCCGACGCAGATGATCTGCTTGACCCCACTGGCGGCTGCGGCCTGTGCGAAGTTGTCGGCCAGGATCAGATCCATGTCCCTCGGACTGGCTTGAGTGAGTCGAGACGAGGGCGCGAGTGAATGCACGAGATAGATGGCATAGTCGCAGCCTGCGAGTCCCTCCATGAGATGCTTTGCCGAGAAGAGGTCGCAGTGTCGCCAGGTGATGCGGTCGTCCGGGTCGGGCGTTCGAGCCCTCGCAGGCGATCGGGTCAGGGCCCGAACCTCAAACGCCTCCGCAAGCGTGCGGCAGACGGCGGTGCCGATGAATCCGCTGGCGCCGGCGACGGCGATCCGAGGTCGGGAGGCTGGTTCGGATCTCATGGGGTCTTGTCCGTCGTCTCGAGCCGATTGACAAATCCCGAGCGGGACCGCCACGGGATCACATGCATCAGGCCGGGAATTTGATAGAGTCGCGGCATGGAGCTCAACAGTTTCGTCCTCTCGGCAATCGCGTTGCTCACGGTCGGCGCAATCGCTGTCGCCTTGTTCAAGCACCTGGGGCTGGGGTCGATCCTGGGCCTTCTGGTCGCCGGGATCATCGTCGGCCCCCATTCTCCCGGTCCATCCGTGACGGCGCACGTCGACGATGTCCGTCACTTCACCGAGCTCGGTGTGGTCCTGCTGCTCTTTCTCATCGGCTTGGAGATGAAACCCAGGCGGCTGTGGTCACTGCGCCGCGAAGTCTTCGGGATGGGCTCGGCTCAGATTCTGGTGTCGGGTATCCTGATCGCGGCCTATCTGGCGGTGTACGGCTACGCCTGGCAAGCGGCGCTGCTGATGGGTCTGACCCTGGCGCTCTCCTCCACGGCGATGGTCATGCAGTTGCTGCACGAGCGAGGCGATCTCCCGACCCGACACGGAACATCGGCCTTTGCCGTGCTCCTGATGCAGGACCTGGCGGTCGTGCCGCTTCTCGCCATCGTGCCCATCCTATCGGATGTCGGCACCCTGTCCGCTGATGTGCCCTTTTGGCAACAGATCGGCGTCGTGATCGGGATGGTCGGCGTCGTGGTGGTCTTTGGACGCTATGTGGTGCCCTTTGCACTCGCCCATCTCCTGCGGCAAAACAATCGCGAGGCCTTTACGTTGGTCGTGCTGCTTGCTGTATTTCTCGCCGCCGGGGCCATGCACGAGGCCGGCCTCTCGATGGCCTTGGGCGGCTTCATGATGGGGATGCTGCTCTCGACCTCGCGCTACAGCTTTCAGATCCAGGCGCAGATCGAGCCCTTCAAAGGACTCCTGATGAGCCTCTTCTTCGTGGCAGTCGGCATGTCCATGGATTTGGATGCGATCGCCGCCCAACCCCTGTTGCTCGCTCAGCATGTCGTGTTGATCCTGACCATCAAGCTGGTCGTGCTGCTGCTCATCGCCCTCTTGTTCGGTTTGCCGCGCGGCACCGCGACGCGTGTCGCCTTCCTGCTCGCGCAGAGTGGCGAGTTCGGCTTTGTGCTCTTCGGCTCGGCCAAGGTGCTCGGGGTGATCGACGATGCCACCTTCGTGATCGCAGTCAGCGTCATCTCGGTCACCATGCTGCTCACGCCCCTGTTGGTGAGGGTCGGCGATTCGTTGGCCCGGCGCCTTGAGCGCAGCTCAGGGCCGACGGCGACCTTCGTCGATCCGGCCGGCGCCTCGGGGCCGAATGGCCGTGTCGTGATCGCCGGATATGGCCGCGTCGGGCATACGGTGGCGACGCTCTTGGAGGCCAACAACATTCCCTTCATCGCTTTCGATACCAACCCGGGTCACGTCGAGCGCGGCGAGCAGGATGGGCGAGCCGTCTTTTTCGGGGACATCGGCGATGCGGAGCTGCTCGCTGCCGCCCAGGTGGGTAGCGCGGCCTTGGTGATTCTGACGATCGATCATGGACCAACCGCCTTGCGCGTCGTCTCGCACATCCGCACCGCCTATCCCCAGGTCCCGGTCATCGCGCGAGCCCGCGACCTGGAAGTCTGTGGCAATCTCATCCGTGCGGGTGCGACCCTAGCCTATCCGGAGGCGATCGAGAGCAGTCTGCGGCTCGGTGCAGAGGCGCTCCAGATGCTCGGTATCTCGACAAGCGACGTCGACTCCCTGCTCAATGGCGTGCGAAGCGGTGGCTATGCGCAGGTGGCGCAGTAGGTTTCCGGCCACCAGCAGTTGCCCGAGCCGCTTGATCTCAGTAGTCTTTGCGGCCGATCATCAAAAGAATCAGAGGACCCAGTCGATATGGAAACCACTGCCGAACGTGCCCGCTTCAATATGATTCAACAGCAGATCCGCCCCTGGGATGTCCTCGACGATCGGGTCCTGGATGTCATGGCGGAGGTTCGGCGGGAGACCTTCGTGCCCGATGCCTATCAAGGTCTGGCTTATGCCGACATCGAGATCCCGATCGGTCGAGCCGAATGCATGCTGGTGCCCCGGGTCGTCGGTCGCCTGCTTCAGGCGCTCGATGTGCAGCCCGGCGACCGGGTGTTGGAAATCGGCACCGGGACTGGCTATGTGACCGCCTGTCTCAATCGGCTGGGTGGGCAGGTGATCAGTGTCGAGATCGACGCCGATCTGGCGTCCGAGGCGAGATCGCGTCTGGTGGACCTGGGGCTCGACTCGATCCAGGTCCAACAGGGCGATGCGCTCGCCGGACCGGTCGAGGGCGGACCCTTCGACGTGATCGCCGTCACCGGCTCGATGCCGACCGAGGCATCCTTGCCGATGCTCCAGGGACAACTGGCCCCCGGCGGACGTCTCTTTTGTATCCTTGGGGTGGCACCTGCGATGGAGGCCATGCTGATCGCCCGTGTCGGTGAGCACGCTATTCGCCGCGAGGGTCTGTTCGAGACCAGCGCCCCGGCCTTGGTCAACGCCATCGAGCCCGATGGGTTCGAATTCTGAGGCGGGGCCGAGCCGGTGCGTCAGATGAGACCCGCAGAGGTCGCGGAATGGCTGGCTGCGGACAGCGAGCCTCCGCTGATGATCGATGTTCGCGAGCCTTGGGAGCTTGCGATCTGTCGCATCGAAGGTTCCCTATCCGTCCCCATGGGGCAAATCCCGGCTGCCCTGTCCAAGCTTGACCCGAATCGAGACATCCTCGTGATCTGTCACCATGGGATTCGCAGCTACCAGGTCGCACGATTCCTTGAGCAGCGGGGTTTCCCAAGGGTTTGTGTATCCTTGATTCTTGTGCGGAAACTGGCGCAAACTCCGATGGTCACCCTGAGTGTCCACACTGATGGACGACACGCCGGTATGAGAAAAGAGGACACAGAATGAGCACCCACCAGGCCCAGATGCCGCTTTGTCAGCGGGCCTTCTCCCAGCTTCTGATCATCGATGCCCAAGAGCGCTTGGCATCCGCGGCTCCGTCCGACGAGTCGGAGCCGGCGATCGCGAATATCAATCGATTGATCTCGGCAGCCAAGATCTTGGACATTCCGATCATCGCCACTCAGCACAACTCCAAAGGTTTGGGACCGATGCTGGAGTCGATCCGGGCAAACATGCCGCAGGGCACGGAACCGACCGAGAAGACCGCCTTCTCATGCTGCACGGCGCCCGGATTCGAGCGCAGCATCTCGGCCCATCCTGATCGCCGTCAGCTCGTCGTCGTGGGGATGGAGGCGCACATCTGTATCGTCCAGACCGTGTCGGGGTTACAGCGTTGGGGGTATCAGGTTTTCGTCCCCGCCGATGCCGTCATCTCGCGCAGGCCGAAGCATAAGCGGAGTGCGCTGGACCGGATGCGCCATTGCGGGATCCAGGTCGTGTGCACCGAATCGGTCGGCTTCGAGTGGCTCGGCGACTCGGCCGACGCCCAGTTCCGCGAGGTTTTGACCTTGTTCAAGGGCGCCTATTGATCCGGTCATTCACCAAGGCCATGAGTCGCTCGAGGGCGCCGCGATTGGCCTCGACCACACGGCGGCCGTTCTCGCCGATACGGGCGCGTTCGGTCGCATCGCCGAGCCAGGTGATCATGAGGCTTGCAAGGGCACTGCCGTCGGGAATCTCGACCGCACCCCCTTCGCTGCAGAGCAGATCCGTGATGGCGGCGAAGTTGAAGTGATATGGCCCGACCGCCACGGGGACCCCGACGGCGGCGGCCTCCAAAAGGTTATGGCCCCCGGCCGGCACCAGGCTCCCGCCGATGAAGGCGGCATCGGCGGCGGCGAGGAACGCCGGCAGCTCGCCCATGGTGTCGCCCAGAAAGACCGCGGTGTCGGCCGCACATGCCTCCTGCCGGCTCCGGCGGGCCAGTGACAGGCCCTGTCTGGTGACCAGCTCCGCGACCCGATCGAAACGTTCGGGATGGCGGGGAACCAGCACCAGCAGTGCGTTCGGGATCACCGATCTCACCCTTCGATGGACCTCGAGTAGGTGCTCATCCTCACCCTCGTGTGTGCTGGCAGCGACCCATACCGGGCGTTGCACACCCCAAAAACGGCGCATCGCCTCGGCCTGATCGAGCAGGCTGGCGGGTTGGCGTAGGTCGAACTTGATGCTTCCGGTCACCTTCACGCGCTCGGGCACCGCCCCAAGCGCGATGAATCGCTGCGCGTCCCGCTCCGACTGGGCCGCGATCAGGTCGAGATGACCCAAGGTTTCGCGTGTCAGATCCGCGAACCGCCGGTAGCCCAGCGCCGAGCGCTCGGACATGCGTGCGTTCGCCAGGATCACCGGAATGCCGCGCTCGGCGCAGGCGGCCAGTGTGTTGGGCCAGATCTCGGTCTCCAGGATGATCACCAGAGACGGGTCCGTCTGGTTCAGGAATCGGTCGAGGATCCCGGGCAGGTCATAGGGGGTGTAGCGGTGTGGCACCGCGTCGCCGAAGCGCTCGTGCAGACGCTCGGCGCCCGTCGGGGTCGTGGTCGTGACCAGGACCCTGGCTGGCGGGTGGCGGGCGAGAAGGCGCCTGATCAGGGGCTCGGCAGCCTGCACCTCACCGACGGAGACGGCATGGACCCACACCTGCGCCGATGGGCCAGCGGACCCGAGGGCCAACCGCTCGCCGACGCGCCGTCGGTAGTCCGGCGACTTGAGGCTGCGCCAGTAGAGTCGCAAGAGCGCGAACGGGAGCAAGAGGACGAGGAGGAGGCTGTAGATGCGTCGTGTCATCGCAAGTCGACTTCGGGCTCAGTCGCCTCGGATTGCGCCGAGGATGCGGCTGGTGGAGCGTCCCGGCAGCAGCTCGAGGACACGGACCTCCCCGCCATTGGCCAGCACGCAGTCGGCGCCGGCGATCTCCTCGGGCCGATAGTCCCCACCCTTGACGAGCAGATCCGGTTTCACCCGGCAGATCAGGGCCTCCGGAGTCTCTTCGGAAAAGGGACAGACCCAGTCCACCGAGGCGAGACCGGCGAGCACGGCCATCCGCTGCTCCACACGATTGATGGGTCGATCCGGACCCTTGAGTCGGCTGACGGAGTCGTCGTCGTTGACGGCCACGATGAGCCGGTCGCCAAGCCGTTTGGCCTGCTGCAGATAGGCGACATGACCCTCATGCAGGATGTCGAAACAGCCGTTGGTCATGACGATCCGCTCGCCGGCCGCGCGAGCGGCCTCCACCGCGTCGAGCAGGGCGTCCTGATCCAGCAGGGAATGCCACTCGGTGCCCTGATAGGCTCGCTCCAGCTCGCGGGCAGTGACCGTTGCCGTCCCGAGCTTTCCAACCGCCAGCCCGGCTGCGCAGTTGGCGAGTGCGCAGGCCTCGCTGATCTCGACCCCGGCGCCCAAGGCGGCTGCCAAGGTCGCGATCACGGTGTCGCCTGCACCTGTGACATCGAAGACCTCGCGCGCACGCGTGGGGAGATGCAGGGCCTCGGCCTCGCGGCGCAGCAGCAGCAGGCCGCGCTCACCGAGCGTGACCAAGAGGGCCTTCAAGTCGAGCTCTTCACGCAGTCGCTGACCGCGCTCGATCAGGGCCACATCGTCGCCACAGACCCCGACGATCGCCTCCAGCTCCGCTCGGTTCGGGGTGAGTAGGGTCGCGCCGCGATAGCGCACGAAGTCAAGCCCTTTCGGATCGACCAGCACCGGCTTGTTCAGCAGCCGGGCCGCCTCGATCAGCGGCTCGGGATCGGCAAGCGTCCCCTTCGCATAGTCCGAGAGAACCAGCAAGTCGCAGGCATCGAGTGTCTGTGAAACCAGTCCGGGCAGCGGGTCCTCGCCCAGCGGCGTCAGTGGGGCTTCGAAATCCAACCGGATCAGCTGCTGATGATGGCTCAAGACCCGTAGCTTGGTGATGGTGGGCACGTCGGCGCGTCGGTGCAGCCGGGTCAGGATCCCCTGATCTGCGAGGCGGGTCGCGAGGATGTCGGCCGCTTCGTCGTCGCCGGTCACACCGGCGAGCGTGACCCGGCAGCCCAGTGCGGCGAGGTTCAGTGCGACATTGGCGGCTCCCCCGGGACGATCCTCGACCCGTGCGACATGGACCACCGGGACCGGCGCCTCGGGCGAGATGCGCCGGGTCGCACCGCTCCAATAGCGGTCCAGCATCAGATCACCCGCCACCAGGACGCGCGTGCGGGAGAAATCCGGGAAGGGTCGGTCCGAAAGCGGGCTCAATCTGGGCTCCAAAAGATAAACCTGGAAGCGGTTAGGAATGGTTCAGCGTGATGGCGGATGCGCTTCGCTTATCCGCCCTACGGCTGTTCCCATGATTTTTGAGCGGTTATTTATTGATCAGGCCAAGACGCCGTGGCGCCAAGCAATGCGAGCATAGGGCTACGCCGTCGCCGTATCCGGAACCCCCCCTCATCCTGAGACCGGCGCATCCCGTTCGAACACGATCCGCCCTTCCAAGAGCGTGGTCGTCACGCGTCCATGCATCGGGGTGTAGAGAAAGGGGCTATTCTCGCCATGGCTCAGCAGTGTTCCGGGTGTCGGGATCCAGCAGGCGTCCGGGTCGAAGATGCAGACATCCGCGATGGCGCCCGGCGAGAGGTGCCCGAGGTCGACACCCAGAATCCCGGCCGGCCCGGTGGTCAGGCGGGCGATGACCCCCGGCAGGTCGAGTATGCCCTCGGTGACCAGTCGTAATGCCAGGGGCAACAGGGTCTCGAGACCGGAGATCCCAGGTGCGGTCTCCGGAAACGGGAGCAGCTTGGCGTCCGCATCATGCGGCTGGTGATCCGAGCAGATGGCGCCGATCTCCCCGGCCGCGAGCGCCTGGCGCAGCCCATCGCGGTCCGCGCCGGTCCGCAGGGGCGGGATGAGATGGCAGTTGGCGTCGAAGCCGTCCAGATCGTCTTCGGTGAGGAAGAGCTGGTGGATGCTGACATCCGCGCTCGCCTGCACGCCGCGGTGTCGTGCCGCCGCGAGGATGGCCGAGGCGCGTGCCGTGGAGAGACCGCGGAAATGGATGCGCGCACCTGTCTGCCCGGCCAGCGCCAGATCTCGAGCGATCGCCACCGTCTCGGCGGCTTCCGGGATGCCCGGCAGCCCCAGCCGGGTACTGACGCGGCCCTCATGGGCGCAGCCGCCGCTGGTGAGGTCCGGGTCTTGCGGATGCAGAAAGAGCGTGAGTCCGAAGGTGGCGGCGTATTCCATCGCACGCCTCTGGACCTGCGCGCTGCGGATCGGCCGCTCGGCCTGACTGAGCACCGGGCAGCCGGCCAGCTTGAGCGCCGCCATCTCGGTAATCTGTTTGCCCTCCAGGCCCCGGGTTGTGGCACCGGCCGGCAGGACACGCGCGAACCCGGCGCGCTGCGCCATCTGCTGGATCAGTTGCGCGACCGCGGGGGTATCGATCACGGGCGAGGTGTCGGGCGGGCAGCAGAGCGTTGTGATCCCGGCCGCGGCGGCGGCCCGCGTCTCGCTCGCGATCGTGGCCTTCTGCTCGAGACCGGGCTCGCGCAGGCGGGCACTGAGGTCGACGAACCCGGGACAGACGATCAGACCCCTGGCATCCAGGGTCCGGCCCGGGTGAAACCCGTCCGGCGCATCACCGATTGCAAGGACCCGTCCATCGGCGAGATGCAGATCGATGTCTCGATCGAGGCCGTTGGCCGGGTCGATCAAACGCCCGTGGCGGATGCTGATCCGGCTCATCTCAACCATGGTGCTCGACCTCGATCTCACGGGTGGACTCGTTCTGACTCGCGAGATTCTGGGTGCCGATGCACATGGACATGACCGCCATCCGGATGGCGATCCCATTCGTCACCTGTTCCAGGATGACCGAGCGGGACCCGTCGGCGACAGCCGATTCGATCTCGACGCCGCGGTTGATGGGACCCGGGTGCATCACGATGGCCTCCGGGTGCGCGTCCGCGAGGCGCTCCTCGGTGAGGCCATAAAGTTGGAAGAATTCATGCTCGCTCGGGAGGAGTGCACTGGTCATGCGCTCGCGTTGCAGACGCAGCATCATGATGACGTCGACATCCCGGATGCCTTCACGGAGGTCGTTGAACACCTGCACCCCCAGCGCCTCCTCGGCACAGGCGGGGATGAGCGTGCGGGGTCCGATCACGCGTACCTCGGCCGCCCCCAGCGTATTGAGCGCAAGGATCTGCGAGCGCGCAACGCGCGAGTGCAGTATATCGCCGACGATGGCGACCTTGAGGCGTCCGAAGTCCGGTTTGTGACGCCGGATGGTGAACATGTCGAGCATGCCTTGGGTAGGATGCGAATGGCGTCCATCGCCGGCATTGATGACGCTGACATGGGGGGCGACATGCGCGGCGATGAAATGGGCGGCGCCGCTGGAGGCGTGGCGCACCACGAACATGTCGACATGCATCGCCTCGAGGTTGCGCAGCGTATCGAGAAGGGTCTCGCCCTTGGCGGTGGCCGATGTGGAGATGTTGAGGTTGAGCACATCGGCGGAGAGCCGCTTGGCCGCCAGCTCGAAGGTGGTGCGGGTGCGGGTGCTGGTCTCGAAGAAGAGGTTTGCGACTACCTTGCCCCGGCAGAGCGGGACCTTCTTGACGGCCTGTTGCGCGACGCCCAGGAAGCCCTCGGCCCGGTCGAGGATCTCGACCAAGAGCTCGCGGCTCAGCCCCTCGATCGTCAGAAAATGCCTGAGGTTCCCCTGATGGTCGAGTTGTGGGTCCTGAACGCTCATCGTGCGCCCCGGTCCTTGTTGCGGCCATTGACAGGCCCAGCGCCGGCTTCGGTTCTGGTCTTGCCTTCCTTGCCTTCCTTGCCTTTGCCCTTACGGTGCGCTTGCCCGCGCAGCAGGAGCAGCGGATGTGGACCGCTGAGCTTGATCTGCTCGCCGGGTTCGAGGTTGGCATGCAGGCCGACCACGTTCGGCTCGATCGGCAGCTCGCGACCGTCTCGCTCGGCCAGGGTCGCGAGGATGACCGAGGCGGGCCGGCCATAGTCGAACAAGACATTGAGGGCGGCGCGGATGGTACGCCCGCTCTGCAGGACGTCGTCCACCAGGATCAGGTGACGGTCGTCGATCCCGACCGGCAGATGGGAGGGACGGACCTGGGGGTGCATCCCGATCCGAGTGAAGTCGTCCCGGTAGAACGAGATATCCAGATGGCCAAGCGGCTCGGTGAGTCCCAATCGCTCGTGCAGCCGATCAGCGACCCAGACACCGCCGGTATGGATGCCGATCATCAGCGGTGACTCGACCGCGCGCGAGTCGATCAGGGCCCGCAGCTCGTTCGCCATGCGGTCGATGACGCCTTCGATCTCGGCGCTGTCCTTCCATGCCTCTGGGTTGATCAAGGTCCGATGCTCACAGTGGGGTCGTCAGGCGGCGTCTTGCTCGCAAAGCCAGGTTTCGAGGATCAGGGCGGCCGCCACCGCATCGATCGCATCCGGATCGGTCGAGCGGCCGCCCGGCCGGTCGGCGAGCTGTCGCCGTGCCTCGACCGAGGTCAGGCGCTCGTCGACCAGATGAACCTTGAGCCGGAAGCGACCCTCGAGCTGTCGCGCAAATCGGTGGACCAGCGGCGACCAGCTCACCTCTGTGTCATTCATATTGAAGGGCAGGCCGACCACGAATGCCTCGGGTCGCCAGTCGCGGACCAGGGACGCGATTCCGGCCCAATCCGGCTTGTCGTCGCGGCTGCGAAGCGTCACCAGAGGTGTCGCCGACCGCGTGATGGTCTGACCGACCGCGATACCGATCTTGCGAGGACCGAAGTCGAAACCCAACAAGGTGGTCATGCGAAACCGCGTCCGGCATCACATCCGCTGTGATCGACTCGGCTCGGCCTTCCATGAGCCGAATGACGACGACTCGGTCGCAGTTTGACGCCTTGATTGTTCTTCATTTGAGCCGGGTCGACGCCGAGATGATCGATATCCGCAACCAGGTGGTCGCCAACGGACCCCGTTGATGGCACCGGCCGCCGTTTAAGCGTGCCCGGCCTCACCGCTCAACAGGTTGAGGTCGACGCCGAGGAGCTGGGCGGCCGCCAGCCAGCGGGCACTCGTCTCCATTCGGAAAATGATCTCCTGACTCGCCGGGCCGCTCAGCCAGGCGTTGGCGCTCATCTCCTGCTCCAACTGACCGCTGCCCCAACCGGCATAACCCAGTGCGACAAGGGTTTGCGCCGGCCCCTCACCGGATGCGATCGCTTCCAGGACATCCCTGGAAGTGGTGACGCTGATGTCCGAGGTGATGTTCAGGGTCGAGTCGAAGGTCGGCCCCGCCGTATGAAGGACGAAACCACGATCGGTCTGGACCGGTCCGCCCTGATAGACCGCCATCTCCTCCACGCCGGGAGTCACCGCCTTGATCTCCAGTTGGTCGAGGAGGTCGCCGAGGCGCAGATCGAGCGGACGGTTGATGACGATGCCCATCGCGCCCTGATCGGTGTGCTCGCAGACATAGGTCACCGTTCGCGAGAAATTGGGGTCCTGGAGACCCGGCATCGCGATCAGGAAGTGGTTGGTGAGCGAAGTGCTGAAGGACATGCTATTAGTATCCCGGTCGGGGAGATCTCAAGCAAGCCCGAGCATGGGCTTGCGGCAACTGGATACCTGGGGTAGGGTTGCGCAACAATTCGTGTTCCGGGGCTCGGGAGCTCGCGGACCACAACGGACATCGGCGTCCCCTGCTGGCTCGACCGCATCTCGGGTGCGACCGGCAGGGGTGTCAGGCCCCGAGGAGGTTCGGTTCATGGCACTGGCCAAAGAAGACATCGAGTTCATCAAAGAGCACCTCGGCGAGTGGCTCGTCGAGGTCTCGCTCGGCAAGCCGCCCGCGGTGTATGAGATCGAGCTGCGCGAGCGCATGGTGAGGGTCGAGGAGGCGCTCAAGCATCAGCGCGAGCTGATGCGTCAAGGGTTCGAGCAAGTCGAGCGTCGTTTGGAACAAATCGACAAGCGTTTCGAGCAGGTCGACAAGCGTTTCGAGCAGATCGACAAACGTTTCGAGCAGGTCGACAAACGTTTCGAGCAGGTCGACCGTCGATTCGACGAGCTGCTCAAACGCAATGATCGCCATTTTCTTTGGTTGATCGGCTTCATCACCACGATCGCCGCGTTGATCATCGCCGCAGGCAATCTGTTCTCAGGCAATCTGCTCTAAGGAGGGCAACCTGCCGGATCACAACCCACCCAGCCGGTCTGGCGCCCGACCCACCAGATCCACTTGCGGGCAGGGGCCACTTCAGTCGACCCCAAATGACTCCCGACGGCGCTTGGTACCAAGAATTCCGAAAATCGCCTGATGCGACGCGGTGTCTGATTCCACCTCACCGCTCCCACCCCAAACCCCCGCCGCGCAGGAACTGCCAGGTCCGCACGATATCGAGCACATCCGTCTCCCCGGCGATGTCGGGCGGGAAGGGGGCGTAGGGCGCTGCAAGCTCCACGATCCGCACGGCCGCCTCGTCCAGCAGATCGTATCCCGACGAGCGCACGACCCGGATCTGCTCCACGCTGCCGTCGGAGCGCACGGCAACGTGCAGGATGAGGCTCCCGAACATGCGTTGATCCCGGGCCGCTTGCGGATAATTGAGGTTGCCGATGCGCTCAACCTTCCGCGCCCAGGCGTCGAGATAGCTGGCGTAGCGAAACTCGCGCGTGCTGGCGCTCACCGACTTGCGCCTTACGCGGCTCGCGTAGTCGGCGGTTTTGGCCTGCAGGTTGGCCGTGAGGCGATCGATCTCGTCGCTCCGGCTGGCGAGGATCTGTGCCGCGTCGACTGTTTTTGGCGGTGAGATCGTCGGCTCAGGCTCAGGCTCAGGCTCAGGCTCAGGCTCAGGCTCAGGCTCAGGCTTAGGCTTAGGCTTAGGCTCAGGCTCAGGCTCAGGCTCAGGCTCAGGCTCAGGGCCGGGCTCAGGGCCGGGCTCAGGGCCGGGCTCCGGTTCCGACGCCGTCCCGACACTCGGCATCGCCGTGCGGTCGGGCGGCTGCTCGCCGGGTGGAGTCCGAGGAGGCATCGGGGGCGGGGCGTCCGACAGGAGAGCGGTCTCGGTCCGTGCCGGGGTCTCGAGCGGCGCATCCGCGGCGGTGTCGACGGGCGTCTCCGTCGTGAGGGGCGGCGACATGTTCGTCGCGACGGCCTCCACCACATCCGGCATCGCGTCCTCGTGCACGGCGTCGTCGGCGGGCGATGTGCCTTGCCGGTCGCGTTGAGACAGGGCTGCGTCCAGCGGGGGGCCGGCGGTCTCCTGGCCGGACTCGCGCAGGATCAGGATCTCCATCGGCGACTCGGCGAGGTCCTTTTCCCGTAACGGCGCCTCGAAGGATACGAGCAGAATCGCCGCGAGGTGCAGCGCGGCCGCGGCTGCGAGCGCCAGCAGGAAGGTGGCGGTCGAGCCGTCATCCGGCGCTGCGAATCGTACGCGCTGAATCTCTGGATCGAGCGTTCGAGGATTTGACATGGTGCGAATCGAAGGCCTCGACCGTCCTGAGCCGTCTCCTCAGCCTCAGAGCGCCTCGCCCCCGCTGTCAGCGAGCAACTCTGTCGAGAGCTCGACCCGCGCACTAGTGTCGACCAACTCGATCCGATCCGCCATCGCCGGGTTCATGTGCAAGGTGCCTTCGGCGTCGACCAGCAGCGCATAACGGATACCCATCCGTGTCGCGACGGCATGCCATTCTGCCGGACCCGCGATGAACAGTGCAGTCGCTGCGGCTGCGGCGGTCGCGGCATCCTGATGGAGAACCGTGACCGAACGCGAAAGGGCTGCAGGCGAGCCCGTGCGCGGGTCGATGATCGCATGATAGATGGCGCCCTTGAAGACGAAGTTGCGGTCATAGTCCGACTTGGTGACCAGGCTCTCGTCGCCCCGCATCGGAACGATGGCGAGGACCCCCGACCCGCTTGCTCGACGGATCGTGATCCGCCAAGGTTGGCCGCTACGGTCGCCGATCACACGGACCTCGCCGCCCGCCTGCACCAGCGCACTCTTGATCCCGAGCTCGCGCAAATGATCGATCGCGATATCCAGTGCGTGGGCCTTCGCGATGTTGTCGAAGTCCAGCTTGATCGCCGTATTGTGACCCTGCAGCTCAAGCCCCTCGAGATCGATCTGGGCCATGCTGGGCTTGGCCGCCACCAGGCGTGCGATCTGCTGACTGGGCGGCGGTGGGCGGCTGCGCACCGAATCGGCATGAAAACCCCAGAGATCCATGAGGTAACCAATGGCGGGATTGAACAAGCCCCCGCTCGTCGTCTCGTATTCTTGACTGAGCCGCACCAGTGGCATGGTCGATGGGGGTGCCACGAAGGGTTCACCCGTCATTAACATCTGGTTGACGCGTCCCATGGGTCCGGGGTGCCAGGAGTGCCATGCCTGCTGCATGAATGCGAAATCCTGCTGGATCAATGACGCAGCCTGTCGTGCCTGTCTTTGGTCGACACCGACCAGGCTCAGGTCGACCTGGGCTCCGAAGGCATTGAAGCGCGTGGTCGTCACCGGCGTCTGCTGACCGCACGCGGCGAGCGTCAAGAGTGCGACCGAGAGGCCAGCCAAGAGGAGCGGTCGCCAAGGCGCCATGGCGCGGGAGGATGGATACTGCACGGACACCTCCAGAAAACGGTTGCCGGTTACGTCCACGAAGCGATCAGGATGGATCCAGGCCATCGCGCCGGATCGATCGCGTCTCTCACCCGATTGCGCACCCGCCGCCGAACGGCGGGCGATTCGGCGGGTCGGCGCCAAGACCCGAGCCTTCCGCCCATCCGATGGTCGGCTGACACACGGGCGGACGCAAACACGATCACGCGGACCGGGATACGCGTCTCTGGATCGCGTCCATCAGATCTCCGGCGATGTCGGTCCCGTAGGCGGCGTCGATCTCGCGGATACAGGTCGGACTCGTCACGTTGATCTCGGTCAGAAAGTCGCCGATGACGTCGAGGCCCGCGAACAGGATCTCGCGTGCCCGTAGCTGCGGGCCGACCTGCGCGGCAATCCAGCGATCGCGCTCCGTCAAGGGCCGCGCCTCTGCCGATGCCCCTGCGGCCAGATTTCCGCGGGTCTCGCCTGGTGCCGGGATGCGTGCGAGACAGTAGGGTGCGGGCTCACCCTCCACCATCAGGATCCGCTTGTCGCCGTTGCGAATCTCCGGGATGAATGCCTGGGCCATGCAGAAACGCCGGCCATGCTGAGTCAGCGCCTCGATGATCACGCTGAGGTTCGGGTCATCCGCGCGCACCCGGAAGACCGAGGCCCCGCCCATTCCGTCGAGCGGCTTCAAGATGATGTCGGCATGTTCTTGATGAAAATCCCGAATCTCCCTCGACCGGCGCGTGATCAGGGTGGGCGGTGTACACTGGGGGAACGCCGAGGTGAACACCTTCTCATTGGCATCGCGAAGGCTGCGCGGATGATTGACGACCAAGCAGCCGGCCGACTGGGCCTGCTCGAGGAGATAGGTCGTGTAGATATACTCGATGTCGAAGGGCGGGTCCTTGCGCATCAGCACGGCCCCCAGGGTATCGAGCGGGCGCTGGACCTCGATCCCGAGCCGATACCAGCCGCTCGGGTCGTCCGTCACCTCGAGCGCGCGCATCCTGGCCAGGGTGCGCCCGTCGCGCATCGACAGATCACCGACCTCCATGTACCACAGCGGCCAGCCTCGCCGTTGCGCGGCCAGCAGCATGGCGAAGGTGCTGTCCTTCTTGATGTTGATGGATCCGATTGGATCCATCACGACGCCGATTTCGATAGACATGCGCCGCAGTGTACTTCAGTGGCTGGCGGCTTGTCAGGGAAGCTGTTGGCGACGGAATCGCTCGTCCCCGGTTCACTGACCGAGTCGCGCGAGCAGCTCCGAATTTGCCGCGACCTCGGTCGGCCCGGCAGGAAGCCCGTTGCCCGGGACCGCCGACTTCAGTCGGCGCGAGGGGCGAGCGCTCCGCAAGTGACTGGGCCTGCCACCTGTCCGGGGATTCTCGCCGACTGACGTCGGCGGTCCGATGGTCTTGCTGACCGTCGAGGCGTCAAATCTGGAATTGCCGGGGTCGCGCCCGACAGTCGAGGCCCGGGCTCAGACTGTTCACTCGCGAGCCCGCATCCTGGTGGCCGACCGGAGCCCAATCGCGCTCCGCTTTGCCGTCAGCCCAGTGTCCGGGTCCGTCTCAATCGCGAAAATCCCCCCAAAGCGTCTGAATCATGGCGATCGCCGCGAGCGGAGCGGTCTCGGTGCGCAGGATTCGTGGTCCGAGGCGCACCCCTGTGAAGCCTTGCGCCCTCGCTCGATCTCGCTCGCGCGGGCTGAGGCCACCCTCCGGGCCGACCAGCAGCGTCACGGCCGACTCGGGCGCGGGCAATGCCGGCAAGGATTGCGCGGCCCCGGGGTCGAGCAGGAGGCCGCCCTCGGTGTGCGCCCTCAACCAGTCGGCGTAGGGCAAGACACCGACGAGTTGAGGCAAGCGGCGTCGCCCCGATTGCTCGCAGGCCCCGATGACAATGCCCTGCCAGTGGTCGAGTCGTCGCTGAAGCCTGGGCCCGGACAGCTGCACCTGACTCCGCTCGGTGAAGAGTGGCGTGATGCGGGTCACTCCGAGCTCGACCGACTTCTGCAAGGCGTAATCCATACGCTCGCCTTTGGAGATCCCGATGGCCAGATGGATGCCGATCGGCGGAAGCGGCTCCAGGGCGCCCGGCCGGTCGACCAAGACGCTGGCGCCGCTGCGGTCGACCCTCACCAGGCGGGCTGGATAGTCGAAGCCATCGCCGTTGAAGAGCACCAGCGGGGCCTCAAGCGCCAGCCTCAACACCTGAACCAGGTGGCGGGACGGCCCCTCGGGCAACTGGACGATTGCGCCTGGCGTCAGTTCCGGACTCACGTAGATGCGCGGCAGCCGCATGGAGTTGGTCCTAATGATCTGGTTTGGTGATCTGGTTTGGTGGTCTGGGCTCAAGCTTCGGACGCCCCGATGCGCCAGGCGCCTGCGATCAGCAGCGACCAGCCTGCGATCATCAGAATGCCGCCGATCGGGGTGATCATTCCCAGCGACCGCTGGCCGGTGAGCGCCATGGCGTAGAGGCTGCCGCTGAACAGCAGGATACCGACCAGGAAGGCGACGGCCGCTCGGTGGACGAGCCGATCGGCGGGTCTTTGGAGCAGCCAGAGCCCGCAGGCCAGGATCGCGACCGCATGGAGCCCGAGATAATCGGTTGCGGTGCCCCAGTTGGCCAGCAGGTCGGGGCTCACGTGACCACGAAGCCCGTGCGCGCCAAAGGCACCCAAGGCGACGGTGACGAGTCCGCAGGTGGCGCCGATGATCAGCCAAAGTCGTGGACGATCCATCTCGTGTCTCCTCTTCGGGATTCCGATTCGTGAGCCATCAGAATCGCCAATATAAGGCAGGTTTATGAAAGCAGGCCGAAATTCTGTTTTGACCGCAGGGTGGTCAATCCTTAACCTGGACGAAATAAGGAATGGTTCAGAAACAACTGAAACATGTGCGATGTAGGGTGGATAAGCGAAGCGCATCCACCGCCCCGCGCGATGGCAGATGCGCTGCGCTTATCCGCCCTCGGCTGTTCACATTATTTCTGAACGGTGACTTTGCGTCGATACCTGCCCCTACGACCTGATGACCCTTTCCGAGGAGTGGGGTCTGCCGGTCTGGAAGCAGGCCGGCGACGAAGGGAAGCCCACCGGGATCGACCTCAACCCGGGTTCGACGACCGGTATGGATGACAGCGTTGTAGACGAGGAGAACTGGACCTGCTTCGTCAACTCGGTCTTTGACAAAAGGACCAAGACCCGGACCTGCTTCAAGCGCACCCAGGTCGACGGGGTTGACAAAAGCAATCTGTTCGAATAACGAAGCCAACCGGGCCTGATGCCCCGAGTCGGCTCGCCATTGACCGGACGCCATGCGGCGTCCGTTTTTTTGTTTGCCGGTCAGCGATTCCCGACCAGCGACTCAAGTCGAAACGCTCGCTCCTCGGCATCGGCCCCAATGCATGTGGGGGCCTTAATCAGAGTCCCGGCCAGTGGCTGACGAACCGTGCGTCGTCAGGCCATCCTGGCCTGACGGAATCAGGCCTGGAAGCCCTGACGATGCAGTCAGCCGCCCATTTGGTCGGAGTTATGAGCAAGGCCGCATGCGGGTCGGGCTTCAATCCGACAGGGCCTTGCCGACAGTCGTCGGGTTGAAGCCCGAAGCACCGCGGGAATGGCATCCCCAGGTACCGGTTTCGGTCCCCGCCGGGAATCTCGATCTCGTCTCGGCCCTTGTTCGCGTTCGCGCCTGGTGGCACATTAGGCGTATGACCTCCAGTGTCGCCCTTTACGAAGCCTTGACCACCGCACCGGACGATCGCACCCGCGCACGTGTGATCGCCGAGGCGTTCGAGCGATTGGAAGAGCGTTATCCTCACCTGCCGGATCTCGCCACTCAAGGCCATGTGCGCGAATCGGAGTTGCGCCTGCAGAGGGACATCGAGCAGATCCGTGCCGATCTGAAGGCAGACATCGAGCAAGTCCGCGCCGAGCTGAAGGCGGACATCGAGCAGATCCGCGCCGAGCTGAAGGCGGACATCGAGCAGATCCGCGCCGAGCTGCATCAGACGGAGCTTCGCCTACAAAAGGAGATCGAGCAGATCCGGTCCGATCTCAAGCTCGATATCGAGCGTTTGCGGACCGAGCTGGCAAGCACCAAGGTCGATCTTCTCAAGTGGATCGTCCCCTTGATGCTCGGCCAGGTTGCCTTGATCGTGGCCCTTGTGAAACTGCTTTAGATCGCGTACCGCATGACCCGGTACGTCGGGCTCTTCGCTCGGCGTCGCACGGCTCGACCGGCGTACGGTCGGTTCGGTTCAACGCCTTGAATCGTCGTGCTGATCTGCATTCCGATACAGGGTCAAGCATATCCATTGGTCGGTGCTCTCCGTTGAAATGGCGGTGTCCATCGCCAAAGCGGACGACTGACATCACACGAACGACACCAAGCCCTCGCGATCCTTTCCCGAAATCCTTTCACATTGTCGTATTGCCCGACGCCAAGGAGCGCTATTCGCTGGTCAAGGAGGCGCACTGCAAGGGACACGACGAGCCGCACCAGATCAGCATCGCCGACGGCTAGGATCGCTTGTCGCCCAGCGCAAAGAGGTTCGGGATGCCGACAAGCAGATGGAGATCGAGCGTCGGATGGCCACGGACGACCCGAAGTACACCGAAGGCGGCGCGGCGCCTGCACTGACCTTGGCTTACCCTTGACGAATGTACTCCTCTCATGCCCAATGGTGGCCGCCGCTCCACTGATCCGACAGGCATCTGTCGATGAGCTCCGTCGTCGAGCTAGACGAAGGCTTAGCCAGCGCTCCGGACGTACGTGCTCGTGCGCAGCCGCAATGCCCTGTTGATGTGGTTGATCCCGTTGATGCTCGCCCCTCGGTGCCATTGCCGCCTTGGTCGAGCTTCTGTAACGAACACCGACGGACATGGGTAAAGGCGCGCCGTGCGGCTGGCCATGCAGAGCTCGGTCAAAGGCATGCTCCGAGTGCGAGGCAGGGTATTCACTTTCAATGCAAGACGGGGGATGCACTCCGTCCCGAACCTCATCCCGACGCAGGCGGCCGGCCCAGGTCGGTGAGTCCGCCGAAATGTTCGGAACGGGGTGAATGTCCTTCCAGTCGGTGGAAGATCCCGTTCGGGTGACGTGCCGATGGATCCCCCGAGCTCAAAGCCGAGCGAGGTACGAGTGGCCACACAGATTTCGCAACAAGATCTTTCCGCTCTGCTGAGTCAGCGGCTCAGCGACACGGCTGCGCTCATCGATGCGGTGCGGTGCGACCAAGCGCTCCTTGCGGCGACATTGGATGCGGCCGTCCGAACTGCCGAGGCCATCCGCAAAGGCGGCACCCTTTTCCTCTGCGGCAATGGCGGAAGCGCCGGCGAGGCAACCCACCTCAGCGGCGAGCTCATCGGTCCGTTTCTGAACAAGACCCGCCGTCCAATCCCCGCCGTGGCATTGGGTTTCGATACCAGTGCACTGACCGCCGTCGCAAACGACTTCTCCTTCGCCGAGATCTTTGCGCGCCCGCTCGCCGCCTTGGCCCGCCCCGGCGACGTTCTCTGGGCACTCTCGACCAGCGGGCGCTCACCCAACATCGTGCGTGTTCTCGAAACCGCCGCCGAGCAGTGCGTGTTGAGCGTTCTTCTGACCGGCGCCCGCCATGCCGGGCTCCCGGTGCACACGGACATCCTGCTCTCCCTTCCCTCCCGTGAAACCCCGAGGATCCAGGAGCTGCATCTGGTCGTTGGTCATTTTCTCTGCGAGGCCGTGGAGATGCTCGCGAGCTGAGCCGGCATCATGCGGAGCGGCTGCCCGTGATCGAGTGCGCCGGCCAACCGGCGGGCAGCTAGGCTGCATGCCTAGTGCGTCCTCCCGTCCGGTGCAGGCCCGGCCGACGAGTCCGTGGAGAATGGTGCCGCCCAGGTCAACCGGGGACGGAGAGGATGGCGCCCGTGGAAACGGCGCCAACAACGAATGGTTCGTATTTGATGGATCGAGGTGGGTCAGACGCATCCGTTTCCGGATTCAATCAGCCTCCAAGCAGGCCCTGATGGGCCCGCTTCGATCGATACTCTGCGCCGGCAGCATGGCACCTGGCCCGCCCCGGACAAGCTCTAGAAGAGCGCTGTGGATGTCGCGAACTCGGGCGTCGAGGATGAATTCGACGGCGGTATGACGGGAAGGTCCCCAATTGCGAACTCAGGAAAGACCTCGGTCCGCGCATCGCACCTGAAGGCATGCGCAGAAGACAAGCTATCCACGTACACCACCTCGTCGCTAGCCGCATCGTAAGTCAGCGCCATCGCGCGCTTGGCTGGATTTCCACCTTCCCCGCACCAACAATTCGAGAAGAGACCGGCACGAATATCCTTCAAGTCACCGACGACGTCGAGGACGACGTACTCACCGCTCAATGGACATACGACCGTGCTCGAAAATTCGGGGGGAGCCTCCAAGTACCCGACGAAGGTGCCGATCGGGTCGGTGCCCTTCCAGCCGGTGGTATCGTCGAAGTAAAGAACCATGTTGGTGCCGAATTCGTCGACGAGGCACGCGTCCCCCACGCAAGCGGTTGCGTTGCCGGCCGCGAGCATCAGCGCGGCGGACGTCGCCAGTCCTGCCATCATATTCAGTTTCATTGATCCCACCTCGATAGTTGGTTACGAACACTGTGAACGAAATCGATAGGGCTGTCGCAGGCGTATAACGTCGATTGAAAGATTGACGAAGTCCCCCCTCTCCTGGGCGTTCCCTTCGGCGCGAGGAGTGCCGCACCAACTCACAAGCGGAGATCACGCGGTATCGACGCTCACTGTAGTTTTTTAGACCCTGTCATCGGCGATGTCAAGTGGAGCAGTGGAGCGGGTGTGTGCGCATCCTTACGCATAGATCAGGCCAAACCTGGCGCCGAGTGGGCGGCGATCGACGCGGCGGTGGTCGGCCTTGCGGTCCCGAAAGGCTACTCTTGGTCCTGGGGCTGCGCCGAGATGACACCCGGCAATCCTCCGGAGACACCCGGCCGTACCCTACAGGAGCACGTCGTTTCGCCCCCGAAGGCGCCGGCGCCGGATGCCCGGCGCCCGAGGGTGGTTCATCCGGTGATCGCTGTCAGGGCGACCTTCGCTGAACACCTCCAACGGACACGTTGGAACTAAGATTTCGATCCGCCGGATCGACGCCCGGTCAATCGCTTGAATGGATCGGGAGCTCGCAATCGGGCGCGATGCCTCGCAGGACGAGCAGATCGCCGGTATGGTCGGAGCGCACATAGCCCAAGAAGCCCGAGTGTCCGGCCTGCGGAGACGCAGTCGCTGCGACATCCGGTCGCGGGCCACCCGTCAAGGCGTACCCGACGACCTCCCCCGAGCCGTCGAGCAGGCGAATGCGCGCCGGAGACGCGCGGGACTCTTGGTCGAAGAGCCAACCCTGAACGCGCTGATAGGTCGCGCCCGCTGCCACCTCGGTCACGGACTCGAGGTTGCCGAGGCACCGGGCGGAGACCCGCTCGGGCTCGGGTCGACCGATCGCGACGTCGACATCCAAGAGGTCGGGCGAGCCGAAGATCGACACCCGACCCTCCGATGCCAGGCGCACCGCCGGAGCCCAAGCCCCGATCTGGGATGCCAAGGGGCCGAGAATCGCTTGATCCTCGACGCCGAGCAAAATCGCCAAAGCCCCGACACGGCGCTCGAAGAGCTCGTGTTCGTGAGACGTCAGTGCGGTGATCTGCGTCGGCCACAGCAGTACCGGGATCAGGGCGAGTGGCACCAAGGCGCCTGAGCGTCGGCTCGCGAAAGCCCGAGCGATCGAGGGCGAGCCCAGTACGGCCAAGGTAGCCCAACCCATCAAGGCCGGGGTCGTGTAGCGTCCGGAAAGGGCGCTCCACAGCCCGCCATGCTCGACCCGACCAAGGGCGGTCGCCACGGCAGATGCCCCGACGAAGATCACGAACGTCAGGAGTGCAAGATCCAGCGATGCGCGGGTCCTGAGCGTCGCTCGGCCGATCAGCAGCGCGCCCAGGATCATCGCCAGCCCGGCCATCTCGGCGATCGCCATGCTCAGCCAGGGCGTGACTCGGGCGAAGGGCCCTCCGAGGAAGACAAGCGTGAACCGAAGGACGGCCACGGGCTCGGTCAACAAGGCTGAAGTCATAGACCCGCGGATCATGGGCGACCTGTAGTCGTAGAAATAGGCCGCGGCCAGCACGACCGACAGCAACGACAGGATGACCACCCGCCGCCAGCCCATGCGCAGCACAAGTGCGAGAGCGCCGAGCAGTGGAAGGACGATGACCCCGTTGGCCATGGTGCCGGCGGACGCGATCCCCGCCAAACTGGCCAGAATGAAGAAGCCGCGCGATCGTGCCGGCTCGGCGTGGGCCTTGTGGAGCGCGTAGAAGGCGGCGAGAGCCAGGAATAGGTTCAAGAAAAACTGACACTGGAAGGCCCAGATCAAATTTTCACGCTGCACGAACGAAAAGAGCAGGATCAGCACGAGGGACGCGACAACCACCTTGGCGCCGGCCTGTTCGGAACCCCTCAGCTTTTCGTTCAGTGCCGCCAACAGCACCAGGAACGAGGCGCCGATCGTCACGTAAGTGGCGACGAGGGGTAGGACGCCCCGCCCGTGAAACCAAGCGATATCGATATAGAACAAGATCCGCGGGAGGAGGATCCGGTGCTCGTTGTACTGCGCCCACCAAGCATCCAATCCGCCCTCGGCCGCCGAAAGATAAAAGCCGAGGTATCCGCCCCACATGTCGTCCAGCGGCACGGGCGAATAGCCCCGGATGCCGCCTGCGACCGCGAGGGCCATATAGAGGAAAGCCAGCGATGAAGCCAGTAGCCCGGCCGGCTGCCCGGCGAACCGCATCAGCGCCGGCAGGATCCGGGGACGAGGCATGTCATCTCAAGTAAATGACGTCGTGAGGCTGCCGATGCTAGCCGCGCCGAGCTCAACGCGCAACGGCTCGGCGCCGCGCGTCCCTGATCCGGACAACCGTCCCGACGCGACCGCCTGACGCCGGCCCCGAGTCTACGGAGTCCAGCGCGACACCTTAAAGACACCTGAGGCAAGACCGCGCCGATCGGGTCGTCCTGGCTAGACCGACAGGGACCGACCCGCTGCCACGGTCATGACCGGTCGCATAGCGGATGTATGACGCAAACAACGAGTGGCATCCGCGCGCCATCCGGCCATATGAGTCACCATTCGAGTGCTTCGGTTGAGCCGCTGCGCCGGAGCGACCGTCAGGGATCCAGCGCTGGATCATTCGACATCGCAGCGCTCGAGACGCTCAGCGGCCAAGCAGGACCATCGGCGTCGAGCTTCGACACTGCGATCAAAGGTCCCTCGCGTGTCGCCGAATCGCGCATGTTGCGTTCTCAAGACATGTGGTTTAAACTTCATTCCGTAGGGTCGTCCCATGCGAGGGTTCAACCCTAACCTGCCGATCCGCCGTTGACATTGTGAGACAAACGGCTAAACTGCAGGTGCTCGAGTCCCGCGGTGAGGGGCGACTCGATCCGCAATATCGCTTCGTCGCTCGTACAACCAACCAGGAGATGTCTCCATGAAATTTAAACAGCTAGCACTCGCAAGCTCGGTTTGTGCCGTGCTCGCCGGCGGGACAGGAGTCGCGAATGCCGCGATTCCCGGCGTCCCCGGTGAGGCGTTGTTGGTCCCGATGGTCCTGTCGGCGGCTAACGACGGTATCAACCTCGAAACCTACGTCGGACTGTACGTGCCGACAACGATCGGTACCGATCAAATCATCAATGTCTACAGTGCGCCGCACACCACGACGGCGGGCACAGTCACGACCCAAACCGTCGTGCCCTACCGCAGCGGTGCCACCGCGCCTGAAATCTACTGGACGCTGTACGACGAGAACAGCAAGAAGGTCACTGATGGTCGGTGCGAGGTCAGCCCGGGTGACCTGGTTCTCTGGACGACGGACCTCAACATCCGTGCCCTGCAGCAGGATCAGACCTCGCAGATCTCGCAAGCCGGTATCCAAGGTGTCCCCTCGTCCGTGTGCGGACCGACTAGTCGTAACCGGTTCGGTTATGTGGTCTTCCAGACCATGGAAGGTGCCGACGGGCAAGACGCCGGATTCGCCTTCGCGGCGGATGCTGCCGTCGTCGAGGGCACGATCGGCAGCACCTTCGGTGTGCCTGTCATGCCGATGGCGGATGGTAAGGACAGTGTCGCCCAGACGACGCCGCTGCTTTACAACGAGGTGATCGCTGGTACTCAGTGGGGTACGAAACAACCCGCGTCGCCCGTCGCCGTTGCCCCAATCCTCTCCGGGATCCGCATGAACGACGCCGACGGCCAGCAGGAAGATGTGGTCATCCAGGCGCCTATCCAGGGGCCGCTGGGCGGTAGCGGCATGTCGTTGCACGTCTTCTGGTTCGATCGCAACGATAAGGACCGTGTCGCGGACCTGGTGATCTGGGACGACCAGGAGGGGTTCTGCTCGCAGACCTACCCCTTGCCGCGAGAGCTGAACCTGGTGCTCTGGAATCACTTTGTCAGCGTTCAAGACTTCCCTTCGCGGGCGAACTGGACAAACCTGAACGGCGTGTTCAATGTCGACCAGTCCGTCACGGATGTGATCTCTGCGGTCAAGCCTGACCCGATCACCGGCTATACCTCCGCCGAATACTGTGCGCCGGATTACTGGACGGAACGCTTTATCACTGGCCTGCTCCGTTATGATGGTGCACTCTCGGGCTATGTCGAGTACACCCTTGACGAGATCGGTGAGCCTGCATCCCCGGGCTGGGTGAACTCCGCTGCTGTCGCGTTCCACCTCCAGCAGGTGAATGGCAATCTGCAGGTGAATGGCAATCTGAGGGCCCCCGCGATCGCGTCACAGTGCCAGAACAGCGGATGCGGGATCTTCGGGCAGCTTGGCTGGACCAGCCACATGTCGCTGGATCGCGGCAAGCACTAGGATAGGCGCAACGTCGCTTCGGCGGGTGGCTGTGGCCATCCGCCTCAGTCGACTGCTTGCGTAGGTTGGATCCGGGGGG
>RRYU01009417.1_pt1 | contig 29184 bp, 25 predicted proteins | sample 2162651 | NCBI WGS metagenome assembly RRYU01 (sample SAMN10267283, study PRJNA491782) | microbial mat metagenome | isolation source: biomat in the production well | place: Japan: Minami-Kanto gas field, natural gas well KTG3 | collected 2017-06 | reverse complement strand
TTCAGGATCAGGTAATGAACAAAATCAAGGTAGAGCGGCCCGTCGTTGAACTCGATGGCGACGAGATGACGCGCATCATCTGGCAATTCATCAAGCAGGAGCTGATATTGCCTTACCTGGACTTGCCGATCGAATATTACGATCTGGGCATTGAAAGCCGTGATGCCACGGAAGACGCGATTACCGTTGAGGCGGCCGAGGCGATCAAGCGCCATGGCGTCGGTATCAAATGCGCGACCATTACCCCGGATGAAGCTAGAGTCAGGGAATTTAACCTTAAAGCCATGTACCGCTCGCCTAACGGTACCATCCGAAACATTCTCGATGGCACGGTGTTCCGTGAGCCGATTGTCTGCCGCAATATTCCGCGTCTGGTGCCGAACTGGACCCAGCCGATTTGCATTGGGCGGCATGCCTTCGGTGACCAATACCGAGCCACGGATTTTGTCACGCCGGGCCCCGGCCGGCTGGAAATTCGTTTTGTACCCGACGATGGCGGCAACACCATTGAGCATGAAGTATACCATTTTCAGGGCGGCGGCGTGGCGCTGGCCATGTATAACACCGATGCTTCGATCAAAGGCTTTGCCAGAAGCTGCTTCAATGTGGCTTTGGACAAAGGCTGGCCGCTGTATCTATCGACCAAAAACACCATTCTGAAAGCCTACGATGGCAGGTTCAAGGATTTGTTTGAAGAAATTTACCAGGCGGAATACCGTGATTGTTTCGAGGCCGCCGGACTGACTTACGAACACAAATTGATCGACGACATGGTGGCCTCGGCGTTGAAATGGCCGGGTGGCTTTGTCTGGGCTTGCAAGAACTACGATGGCGATGTGCAATCCGATACCGTGGCGCAAGGATTTGGCTCGTTGGGTTTGATGACTTCGACCCTGGTCACGCCCGATGATCAAACCCTGGAAGCGGAAGCGGCGCACGGTACCGTTACCCGTCATTTCCGCATGCATCAGCAAGGCAAAAAAACCTCAACCAATCCCATTGCCTCGATCTTTGCCTGGACGCGTGGTTTGGCGTTTCGCGCCAAACTGGATGACAATCCGCGTTTGAAAAGCTTTTGCGATAGCCTGGAACAGGTTTGCATAGAGACGGTGGAGTCAGGAATCATGACCAAGGATTTGGCGATTTGCATTAAAGGCGAGGCGGTGACCGAAGATGATTACCGAACCACGGAAAGCTTTTTGCAGGCGATCAAAACCAATCTTGAAGTAAAATTGACCTGATTTTTTAGAGCGCCACTATTATTGACCAAGATTGTAAACAATCCGTGGCTAGTCTTGCGCTCTGTAAATAGAAACCGGCCAGCATCAAGGTCAAAAAAGTGGCTGACAAAATGGTGTTGCGCATCTTCACATACCACTGTTCCAGTGCAGAGACTATCGTTTAAGGAAGCTAAAAGCTCTTTATCGGCAAAAGGTTTTAGTTATCGAAACTCGTGTGACAATCGGTCGCAAGATGCGGCTATATAAAAAAATACTTACTCGTGGTTAGGAGTTAATTCATGGAACAATGGCTGTTTGTCGCCTTGGCGTATCTGGTAGGGTCTTTATCCAGCGCCGTTATCGTTTGCAAACTCATGGGATTGCCGGATCCGCGCGAACAAGGCTCGGGCAATCCAGGCGCAACCAATGTTTTGCGTCTGGGCGGCAAGAAAGCCGCAGGTATTACCCTGTTGGGCGATTTGATTAAAGGTTTGTTACCGGTTTATGCCGCGCGGGTTTATGGTGTTTCCGATCCGATTCTGGCGTTGGCAGGGCTGGCGGCGTTTTTCGGTCATCTTTATCCGGTGTTTTTCGGTTTTCGCGGCGGCAAGGGCATGGCCACTTCGGTTGGCGTGTTAATGGGCTTTAACTGGGTGCTGGGCTTCGCCGTGATGGGCTCTTGGACATTGATTTACAAGGTCGGTAAGATTTCTTCGCTGGCGGCGCTGATCGCATCGATACTGGCACCGATTTATGCTTGGTATTGGCTGAACATTCTGCCTTTGACCATAGCGGCGCTGGTGATGACAGTGGTTTTGCTATGGCGGCATCGTACCAACATTCAGCGCTTGATCGAGGGCACCGAAACCTGAAACTTGGAATTCGAGCAAAAAAAGCGCCGACTCAAGTCGGCGCCAGAGGTGCTTAGGGCAACAGATTTTGTAACAAACTGTTCAGTTTATGGACGAACGCCGCAGGGTCATCAAGCTGAGCGCCTTCCGACAGCACAGCCTGATCAAACAGAATGTGTGTCAAGTCGGCAAAGCGGTTGTCATCCTGCTCTTCTTTCAAGCGTTTCAGCAAGGCATGTTCACCGTTGATCTCAAATATCGGCTTGCTGGTTGGAACTTTTTGCCCGGCCTCTTTCAGGATACGCTCCATGTTCAAGCCCATGTCGTAAACATCGCTGATTAAACAGGCCGGGGAATCGGTCAGCCGGTGGCTCAGGCGCACATCTTTGACTTTATCACCTAAAACCTCCTTGATTTGCTTGATCACCGACTCGTAATCCTGATTTTGCGCTTCTTGCTGTTTTTTCTCCTCTTCGTCATCCAACTTGCCCAGATCCAGATCACCTTTGGCCACCGATTGCAGCGGTTTGCCGTCGAACTCGTTAAATGAAGACACCAGCCATTCATCGACCCGATCGGACAACAGCAGCACTTCAATACCTTTTTTGCGGAAGATTTCCAGATGCGGGCTGTTTTTCGCGGCGGCGAAACTGTCGGCGGTCAGGTAGTAGATTTTTTCCTGTCCCTCCTGCATGCGACTGACATAATCAGCCAGACTGACCTCCTGTTTATCCTGGTCGGTATGGGTGCTGGCAAAACGCAGCAGCTTGGCGATGCGTTCGCGATTGCCGAAATCCTCGACCACGCCTTCTTTGATGACATTGCCGAATTGTTCCCAGAATGTCTGGTAATCCTCTTGCTTGTTTTTGGCTAGGTCTTCCAGCATGCTTAAGACTTTTTTCACCGCACCGGTTTTAATGGCGGTGATTTGCTTAGATTGCTGCAGGATTTCCCGCGATACATTCAACGGCAGGGAATCGGCATCGATCACGCCGCGAATGAAACGCAGGTAACGCGGCATCAATTCCTCGACATCGTCGGTGATGAACACTTTTTTGATGTACAGCTTGACGCTGTGTTTAGCGCCTCGATCCCATAAATCAAACGGTGCGTGCTTGGGTACATAAAGCAACAAGGTATATTCGTTGGTGCCTTCAACTTTACTGTGGGTGTAGGTCAAAGGTTCTTGAAAATCGTGGCCGACGTGTTTGTAAAACTCCTGATATTCTTGCTCGGTGATTTCCTGTTTTGAACGCTTCCACAAAGCCGAAGCGTTGTTGACGGTTTCGCTTTCGATGCGTGCCGGTTCGGTTTCCTTGCCTTCGTCATCGGTTTTGGCCGGGACTTCGGTGTCCATCAGAATCGGCAAAGAGATATGATCGGAGTACTTGCGAATGATGCTTTTCAAGCGCCATTCGTCAATAAACTCGTCTTCTCCTTCGCGCAGGTGCAGAATAATTTCCGTGCCACGGGACGGCTTTTCGATGGTGGTAATGGTGTATTCACCGGTGCCGTCCGACTCCCATAACACGCCTTCATTGGCCGCTGCACCGGCTTTTCGGGTTTTCAAAGTGACCTTGTCGGCAACAATGAACGAGGAATAAAAACCCACACCGAACTGACCGATCAACTCGCTGTCTTTGGCCTGATCGCCGGTCAAAGCGTCGAAAAACTGTTTGGTGCCGGATTTGGCGATGGTACCGATATGGTCAATGACATCCTCACGGCTCATGCCGATGCCGTTGTCGATCACTGAAATGGTTCTTTTATCTTTATCCAATTCAATTTTGATGGTCAGATCGCCGTCGCCTTCAAGTAAGCCTTCATCGGCCAGTGCCTGAAAGCGGAGTTTGTCGGCGGCATCGGAGGCGTTGGAAATCAGCTCCCTTAAGAAAATCTCCTTGTTACTGTACAAGGCGTTGATCATCAAATTCAGTAAATGCTTGACTTCGGTCTGAAATCCAAGCGTTTGGGTATTGGCTTCAACAGTCATCGGTTATGTTCCTATCCGAGAAAAATGGTGTAATCTTAAATTTTTTACCACGACAATCGTGATTCAGTTGAATAAGATGGGGATGGTTCGTTCTTTTTTCAAGCCAATTTGGAATTCAGCATTTGTGCGTGTTTAATGGTCATGAAACTGGATTTCCCAAAACAACGGGTTTTGATCATTGACCATTCCGGCGAACGGCGTAAAGCGCTGCGTAACATGCTTTACGCTTTGTCTTCGGAAACCATCGATGAAGCAACCACGGGCGTTGCCGCCTTGTCCCGATTACAGAGCGCGACTTATGACATCGTGCTGTGCAGCGATGATCTGGGCAAGGGCAAGAATGGTCAACAGGTGTTGGATGAAGCCCGCTTCAAAGGCTATTTGGCGTCTCATGCCATTTTTGTCATGATCAGCGTTGAACAAACTCAGGAGCGGGTGCTGGGTGTTCTGGAAAACAAACCCGATGACTACCTTTCCTTTCCGTTCAACGCTTTGAAACTGGCTCGGCGCTTGAATAAACATTATCGGCGTAAACAGGAAAGTATCGGTATCAGCAAAGCTTTATTGTCCGGTAATATCCAACGCGCAATAACTATCTGCGAAAGCAAAATAGGGTCAGTCGCCCCGGATACGGCGCGCTATTTGAAACGTTTGTTGGCGGAATTATCGATGAATATCGGTGATTTTAACCGCTCCGAGGCAATTTACCGGGAATTCCTGCAACAGCGGGAGTTGGATTGGGCATGGTTGGGACTGGGTAAAATTGCCCTGCAAAAGCATGACTATGATGGTGCTGAACAATGTTTTCGCAAGTCCCTGGCATTGCAGCCGAAACTGCTGGAATGCTACGACGGTCTGGTTCAGTGTCAGCAGGCACGGGGCGACTTAGCGGAAGCACAAAAAACTTTGGCCAACGCTTTGGATTTAAGCCCATCGGTATTGTCAAGACAAAAAAAACAGGCACAAATCGCTTTATCGAACGGTGACATGGACACTGCCGAAAAAGCCGCGAATATGGCGCTCAAGTTGGGCGAATTTTCCATTCACCGTCAACCGGATGATTTTATCCTGCTGGCGCAAATACAACAGCGCCAAGCTAAAACCGAGCCGGCTCTGCAAAGCCTGCAAAGCTTGCGCCGGGAATTTCCCGGCAAACAAGAAGCATTGATTTCGGCGGCTTTGATGGAGGTGGAGTTGTTCACCGAAATGGATAACGTCTTGCTGGCCGAACAAGCCTACCAGCAAGCTGTCCGTGAATATGCCAGAGTGAATAGTCCGGTTGCCAGCGGTTTAGGTTTGGCTTTGGCCCGTTGCAGCCTGAAGTTTGGTGACGATGACCAGGCGCAAACCATACTTGAAGAATTGGCTCGGCATTATCTCGACGACCTTTCAGTTATTTCAGCCATTGAACAGACTTCGCTGGATTTTGATAAAAACCTGGGTCAAGAAGCGGTAGCCTCGGCGCGAAAGAAATCGATAGACGCCAATAACGAAGGTGTTTCCCTTTTCAAAAAAGGATATTTCCTAGAGTCTGAATCCCGGTTACGAGAAGCTTTTTCGCATCTGTCGGGTAATAAAACATTATTGGTCAACTTACTGAAGGTGATGCTGCATAATTTACAGTATGTAGAGTATGACCGGCGTAAAAAAATCAAGGTTGTCAAATATCTGCAACTTGCTGAAGATTTGAAAGTTGATCGTCGTCAAATTGAACAATTAACCCAGCGATTGAATACCCTGGACACAACGGATGAGTGAATGCTTTGCCAATCAAAACTATCCGATAATTTCCTGAATATCACGATACGGTGTATCGACCGGTTGCGCCGGCTCTTCATTCAATTACCGGGTGCCGTTGAATCTGTTGATTCATGGCCTCACGTTTCTTCGTGGAAAAAGTTTGGGGTAAGAATTTTTCAGAGCTTCCTTTTCATAACATTCCTAACCTGGGCATTCGGTTATGGGCGAAATTGTTTTACTTTTTTTGGAATACCATGACTGGAATTTTTGATGAATTGCTTGCACACCCGGAGTTTTGCCAAGACAAGGCTTGGCGCAGATTAAATTATTTGGCTGGTCAAGTGTTGTTGCATGAAGGAGAAGCGGCTGAAGAGTTGTTTGTCGTAGAGAGCGGCTTGCTTCGGGTAAGCGGCAAAATCAGCCTGCCGGAACATCGGTCATTACAGGCTGGTTTTAAGGATATGGGCCCGGGTGAATGGTTTGGTGAAACCGCTCTACTGGGTTTCGAGGTGCGACGTTCGGCCACCGTTTCCGGCGTGGAATCCGGGCAGGTGTTGGCGGTTAACGCGAATTTTTTATTGACTTTCCTGTCCAACCATTCGGAACTGGGTCAACGCTTTTTCCAATTGTTGTTCGCTGAACAGTGTCAGCGTTTGCAAATGGCCAATGAACGTATCGAAAAATTATTGGCCTGGGGTATGGAAAGTCGTGGTATCAGTCAACATCTGACCTAGCTTATGGCCAGGTTACTTATCATCATCGGTCTATGCGCCTTGGCTTTGGGGCTTTTGTTGAGTTACTTTCCCAATGCTTTCAACTGGTTTGGAAAGTTGCCGGGCGATATTCGCTGGCAAAGTGAGAACAGTATTGTGTTCATTCCCATAACTTCAATGCTGCTGATCAGCTTGATTGTGTCGTTGTTGCTGCATTGGTTTAACCAATGAATCATGTCCCGCACCCGCTCCCGCTCCCGCTCCCGCTCCGGTAAACGCGGCCAAGCGGGTAAGCGGCTCTGGTTCAAGACAAGCCTGGCTATCGCTTCATGGTCGACCGAAGTTATCGCGGTAATCGTGCTTTGGTTAAGTTTTACCGGTGCGCTTGCCCGGTTTTTTATTTGGCAAAGATTATGGGCCTTGGGTTTGGGATTTGCATTGATCGCCATGTTGATCAGTGCATTAGCCTGGCAACTGGGCGCCGCGCTGAATTCCCTGAGAGTCAAAATTTACCGGCAATTTGGCAGTCGATGGACGTGGGCTTTTACTCTGGTTTTGGCGTTGGTTGTGGTGATGGTAGGCCAGTCAACACTGTTTCGGCAATCGGTCAATGCTCTGGAGCTTTTGACCGGCGGCATTCGTTCGGCTCGAATGGAAACCGTCGCCCATCAGATCTATGCCGGATATCGTCGTTTAAACGAATACGATTTTCGCCAAATCCGTCAACGTAGCCTAAACTTTAGCAAGCCAATCAACCATGCCGCTCGGGCGTTTCAAATTGATCCCGATATTTTATACGGTCTGGCCGCTGTTGAATCATCTTTCATTCCGCGCACCAGTGCCGATGGCGGGCGCGGCTTGTTTCAGCTGACGCAAGTGTCCAAAGCGGCTCAGCGTCTGGCTGAGCGCAAGCTGCAAGGACAACAGGTGGATGACTTAACTCGACAGGCATTTTTAGCGGCATCCATGTTGGTTTGTTACCGAAAAAGCATGAATGGAGACTTCTTGCTGGGATTACTGGTCTACAACATAGGCCCAGGCAACACCGATTTAGAATTTATCAGGCAGCATTACCAAGCCCGAGACTATCTGACCGCGCAACCATATCTTCAGCGCCATCCACGGTTTTACCCGGTCAAGGTTTTAACCTACGCCTTGGCATTTCGAGTGTGGCGTGAATGGCAAGAATTTTTGCCTTACGGTCAGGACAACAATGCCATTCGCATTCAAAGACTCGGTATTCCTGGCTTATCATTGAAAACCGATTGGCTGATAAAGCGGTATTTTGGGAACAGTTCTGAATGCCAGTGAAATAAGGCAGACTTTTTGTAAGGACTCTATGAATAAGTAAGACCGTCCGAGATTTACCGATTACGAAAAACAACTCCGCTGACAGATTTCTGAGGCATGGAGACTCTGGATTAATTTTTTAATATTTTTATTTATTCGACAAAACATGAACTTGCCAGCGTTGCTTACTAAATTACTGGTCATTGCGCTGACCATTTCAATTGCTTCGGTTCAGGCTGAAGCCTTCGAACCGAAATTACGTTCTGCTTCGGCTTTGATCGTAGACCAGCGCAGCGGACGTATTCTGTATCAAAAAAATGCCCGTGATGTTCTGCCAATCGCTTCTATAACGAAGCTGATGACAGCCATGGTGGTGCTTGATTCAAAGCCCAATATGGCGGAAATGCTGACCATCACTGAGGCGGATGTCGATACCCTGCGGCATAGCCATTCTCGGTTATCGGTCGGTACCCGTTTATCGCGTAAGGAGTTGCTGAGACTGACTTTGATGTCATCGGAAAATCGAGCGGCTTCGGCGTTATCTCGCTCATTCCCGGGAGGTAAGCCAGCGTTTGTTAAAGCCATGAACCGGAAAGCCAAGGCAATGGCTTTGCAGTTCACGCACTTTCGTGACCCTACCGGTTTATACGCGCAAAATGTTTCCAGCGCTCTTGAGCTGGCGCGGATGGTTGCTGCGGCCGCGCGCTATCCGGCTATTCGCCAATACACAACTACGGTCAGCCATCTGCAAACCGTTGGTTCACAACAGTTGAACTACAAAAATACTAATCTACTGATACGGAACTCAGATTGGCGAATCAGTCTATCCAAAACCGGTTTCATCAATGAAGCCGGGCGTTGTCTGGTGATGCTGGCCTGGCTGAAAGATCGACCGACCATCATTGTGTTGTTGGATGCCCAGGGGCAGTTGACCCCGGTAGGTGATTCTAACCGGATTCGTGACTGGCTGGAACAAACAGCCTTGGCCCAGCTTTTAGGACAGGGATAAGCTTCCATGAGCCAAAAAAACAGTGCCCTGACCCTGAAACCGGTTAGCACCAAGCAAGACTTGAGCACATTTATCGACCTGCCGTGGCGACTTTATCGGGATGATCCGAACTGGCGGCCACCGCTGAAAATCATGGAACTGGAGCGATTAACAGCTGCCACCAATCCTTATTTTCAACATGCTGAAACCGCTTTATGGCTGGCTTTGAAAGATGGCCAGCCGGTAGGTAGAATCAGCGCGCAAGTCGATCAATTGGCCTTGCAGCAGCCCGACCATCAGCAATGCGGGCATTTCGGTTTTATTGAAGCTATCGATGATGCCGAAGTATGGCAGGCGCTGTTAACGCAAGCAGAAAACTGGTTGGCGGCGAAAGGCATGAAGCGAATCATGGGGCCATTCAATTGGTCGATTAACCAGGAATGTGGCGTTTTGGTTAAAGGCTTCGATGCCCCCCCTAATTTGATGATGGGGCATGCTTTGCCTTATTACGCCAGGCAGCTGGAGGCGGCAGGTTATACCAAGGCCAAGGATTTGATAGCTTACAATCTGGATGTGACCCAGCCGTTTCCAACGCCTATTCAGAAACTACTCAAACGCGCGCAAAGGCTGGATGAACTGAAGGTCAGGCCGGTCAATGTCAAGCGGTTTGGTGATGACATGCGTTTGATGTTCGATATTTTCAATGACGCCTGGGCCGATAACTGGGGTTTCGTGCCTTGGACTGAGGCCGAAATTCAGCAAACTGCCAAGGAAATGAAGCCATTGATTCGCCCGAAAATCAACTGGATTGCCGAATACCAAGGCGAAGCCATTGGTTTTATGGCGGCTTTGCCCAATCTCAACGAGGCGGCTGCCGATCTTGATGGCCGATTATTGCCGTTTGGCTGGGCGAAATTGCTCTGGCGTTTGAAACTGCGCGGTCGTCTGACCGCCACCAACCGGGTGCCGTTGATGGGTATTCGCAAACGCTTTCAAGGCCGGCCATTAGGCGCTTACGCGGCGTTTTTGCTGATTGAAACCATTCGCCATAATGGCACGGCCATGGGTGCGAAAACCGCCGAACTGTCCTGGATGCTGGAAGACAATACTGCCTTGAAAGATATTCTCGAAGGCATTCACGCCGACCCTTATAAAACCTACCGCATTTTCAGCAAATATTCCGGCTGAAGCCACAACACCATTAGTCTGGCTTGTCGCTCCACAACTTCCATTCGGACTACACCGGCGTACCAGTTATCACAGGTCAATAGTTGTATCACCCGATACTTTCCCGGTCAGGCTCAGGCGTACGTTTGCTTCAGTAGGTTGAAGTGATATTTTTCTGTAATATGGTCTGATTTTTTCGATTTTCCGGAACCTAGGATGACTAAACAAACTTTGCTCACAGGGATAACTACCACGGGTACCCCGCATCTTGGCAATTATGTCGGCGCAATTCGTCCGGCCATTGAGATGAGCCGGAAAACCCAGGTCAATTCGTATTATTTTCTGGCCGATTACCATGCCTTGATCAAATGCCAGGAGCCGGAACGTATTCGCCAGTCCAGTCTGGAAGTCGCCGCCACTTGGCTGGCCCTGGGTCTGGACACCGAGCGTTCGGTGTTTTACCGGCAATCGGATATCCCGGAAATCTCCGAACTTAACTGGCTGTTGTCCTGCGTGACCGCCAAAGGTCTGATGAACCGGGCTCATGCCTACAAAGCAGCGGTAGCTGAAAACGAGCAAAATGACAGTGCCGATCCCGATAAAGGCATCACCATGGGCTTGTTTGGCTACCCGGTGTTGATGGCCGCCGATATTTTATTGTTCAACGCTGATCAAGTGCCGGTTGGTAAGGATCAGATTCAGCATATCGAAATGGCGCGGGACATTGCCGGGCGCTTCAATCATATTTACGGCGAGCATTTTGTCATTCCGGAACCGGTTGTCGATGACAGCACGGCAACCTTGCTAGGTTTGGATGGCCGAAAAATGAGCAAAAGCTACAACAATATCATTCCGTTATTCGCCCCGGAAAAACAACCGAAAAAAAACCATCAATAAAATCAAAACCAATTCACAGCTTCCGGGTGAACCGAAAGACCCGGATCAATGCACCTTGTTCAGCATATACCGCGCCTTCGCCACGCCGGAGGAAAGCCAACAAGTCAGGCAGTTGTATGCCGAAGGGATTGGCTGGGGTGATATGAAAGCCAAACTGTTCAGCTACATCAACGATCATATCGCCCCGGCCCGGGAGCGCTATCAGGCATTGATGGACGCGCCCCAGCATATAGAGGAGCAGCTTCAGGATGGCGCTCGCAAAGCACGTGCGATCAGCACACCATTTATGCAGCGCTTGCGTGAGGCGGTAGGTATTACAAGGATGGGTTCTTGAAACCGGTGACACTTTCCGGCTGGCTTTGGGCCAGCCTGGGCTTGTTCAGCCAAGCACCTTTGTTATGGCTGCTTTATCTTCTGGTCAGTGCTGTGTTATTGGCAGGTACTCACTTTTCTCTGGCCTTGGGAATTTTTATCAATGTCGTGCAGCTGTTGGTTGGTGTCGGCTTGGCCGGTTACGTCGATAACAAGCGTCAGGGACTGCCGTTTCCGGCTTTGAAATCGGCCATTTCACGCAGTTTACCGTTGGCCGTTCTGGCAGCCAGCGCGATCGTGCTGGTGTGGCTGGTGTTTCGAGTTTCGGTTAGCTTGTATACCAACGAACCGGGGGCTATCCTGGCGTTTTTTTATGATGGCCAATGGTTGCCTGAGCGCTACCAAGAAATGAATTTACGGCAATTATCCGGCTGGATTTATGCCTCGTCGATTTCGATTCTGGTATTCGTTTTACTGATGTTGACTTCATTTGCCAGCTGGTTCAGTTACTCCTTAATGTTGTTTGATGAATACCCATGGAGCCAGGCAAAAACACTGGGAGATGAGGCGGTTACCATTTACGCCAAACCATTTTATCAGTTGATGTTGCTGGTGTTTTTGCTGGTTATTGTGATGGCCAGAATTTTACCCTGGCTGACGCCGGTGATGTACATCTGGGTGGCGCTGTTGATGTATGCGTCTTATAAGGACGTGTTTCGCCAGATGGACTGAACTAAACCGGCTTGCGGTAAAAAAGTAAATCGAAGGATTCATGGCCCAGGCGCTGGCCGCGGCGCTCGAATTTGGTCAAAGGCCGCCAATCCGGTTTTACTGTGAAAGCCCCATTCGGATTGGCATTGATAAAGCGCTGATCGGCGGCTAAGAGTTCCAGCATCCAGTCGGCATAAGGTTGCCAGTCAGTAGCGGCGTGGAAATAACCGTTCGGTTTTAGCTTATCGGCCAACAACGAAAGAAACCCAGGGTTAACGATGCGGCGCTTGTGATGCCGCGCTTTCGGCCAGGGGTCGGGAAAAAATAAGTGCAGACCGTCAATGCTGGCCGGTGCGAATGCCTGGCCCAGTACCTCCAAGGCATCGTGACGAAAAATACGCACATTGTCCAGTTCCCGCTGCGCTAAAAGCTGCAACAAATGGCCTACGCCCGGGCCATGTACTTCAATGCCGATAAAATTGGCCTCGGGGCGTTGCCCGGCCATTTCCGCTAATGCCTCGCCATTGCCAAAGCCGATTTCCACCAACAAAGGCCGGGCCGGATCCAGGCCGCTATCGACAAGGGCGTTTAGCCCGGGTTCAAGGCCAAAACGCGGCCATAATTCGGCCAACGCTCGTTGCTGGCCTGGCGTCAGACGGCCCTGGCGCAGGGTGAAGCTGCGAATGGCGCGGCGTTGCGGTTCGGACATTACAAAAACAGGCCGTCGATGGGCGAGGATGCCGAGGCGAAGCGTTTTCTGGGCATTCTGCCGGCGCGGTAAGCCAGACGGCCGGCGGCGATGCCCAGTTTCATCGCTTCGGCCATCAGCACCGGATTTTGGGCCTCGGCGATGGCGGTGTTCATCAACACGCCGTCACAGCCCAGTTCCATGGCGATCGCGGCATCGGACGCGGTGCCGACGCCGGCATCGACCAAAATCGGCACCTTGGCGTTTTCGATAATGGTCAGCAGGTTATACGGATTGCGAATGCCCAGGCCCGAGCCGATCGGCGCGGCCAGCGGCATCACCGCCACGCAGCCAATCTCCTCCAAACGCTTGGCGGCGATGGGGTCGTCGTTGGTATAAACCATCACTTCAAAACCTTCCCTGACCAGCACTTCGGCGGCCTTGTAGGTTTCGGCAACATCGGGGAACAGGGTTTTCTGGTCGGCCAGCACTTCCAGCTTGACCAGCGCGTGCCCGTCCAACAGCTCCCGTGCCAGCCGACAGGTGCGCAAAGCATCTTCAGCGGTGTAACAACCGGCGGTATTCGGCAAAATGGTGAATTCATCCGGCGGAATCACCTCCAGCAGATTCGGTTCGCCCGGATTCTGACCGATGTTACTGCGGCGAATGGCGACGGTGACGATCTCGGCGCCACTGGCGACGATAGCGGTGCGGGTTTCGGCCATGTCTTTATATTTGCCGGTGCCGACCAACAGCCTGGAATGAAAAGTTCGTCCGGCCACGGTGAAGCTGTCGTCAGTTTGACCGCCACCGATGGCGCGCACGATTTCCAGTTTGTCGCCTTCTTGCAAGACATGGTTTGGGTAATGACCGTGTGGGATGATTTCAAGGTTCAGTTCCACGGCAATACGTTGTCCGGTCAGGCCCAGTTCGGCAATCGCGTCAGCCACGGTACTGTTCGGTTTAAAGTTTTTTTGCTCGCCGTTAATCCATAGATTCATAATATTTTCCTTGCCTCAGCACATGATCTGACGGCGTAGCCGAACCGCCTCCGCCAGTTTACTCAATAACTTCTCACTATCATCCCAGCCCAGGCAGGCATCGGTAATGCTCTGACCATAGGTCAGAGGTTTGTTCGGAATCACATCCTGGCGTCCGGCTTGCAAATGACTTTCGATCATGACCCCGATAATCCGCCGATCGCCTCGGCTGACTTGTCCGGCAACATCTTCGCCGACTAACATTTGTCGTTGGTATTGCTTCAAACTGTTTGCGTGGCTGAAGTCGATCATGATATTGCTTGGCAGCTTAGCCTGGCTCAGGGCTTCAGCGACATGCTCAACGCTGACCGCATCATAGTTCGGTTGGTTATTGCCGCCGCGCAGAATAATGTGAGCGTCTTCGTTGCCCTTGGTGGAAAAAATCGCCGAATGGCCTTGTTTGGTCACCGATAGAAAATGATGCGGACTCATCGCCGCGCCGATCGCGTCGATGGCGATTTTAACCGAGCCATCGGTCGCGTTCTTGAAGCCCACTGCGCACGACAAGCCCGATGCCAGCTCACGATGCACCTGGCTTTCCGTAGTGCGGGCGCCAATCGCACCCCACGAAATCAGGTCGGAGACATATTGCGGGGTGATTAAATCCAGGTATTCAGTGGCCGCCGGCATGCCCAGATCATTTAATTCCTGCAACAACTTACGCGCCAGGCTTAAGCCCTTGTTAATATCGAAACTGCCGTCCAGATCGGGATCGTTAATCAAGCCTTTCCAGCCAACGGAGGTGCGTGGTTTTTCGAAATATACCCGCATCACGATAAGCAAATCCTTGGCCAGGGCTTGTTTCATGGCCAGTAACTTTCGACCGTATTCCATCGCGGCCTTGGGATCGTGAATGGAACAAGGGCCGATAATAACCAGTAACCGGTCATCGTCGCCGGTTAGAACGCGATGAATTTCCGCCCGGCTTTTCAGCACAGTGGCCGCGGCCGAATCCGTTACCGGAATTTCCTGATGTAAATCCACCGGCGGCGCGACTTCTTTCATCGCCGTGATTCGAAGATCGTCTGTATTTAAATCGCTAACCATGGTTAAGGTCGGTTTGAATGAGAGGATAAAAGCTTTATTTTACCGTTTTTTAAGCGGCTGCAGGGTTAAGTTATTTACCTGTTAACTCAGCCCATGAATATTAGCCTGATTTTACCCGGCAACAGTCAAACTTGCGTTTAACTCGTAGCTTACGCACGTTATAATGAATGATTCATCTAACTCGTTAACTGCGCCGTGAATTCCACACAGTTTGATCTATCGACATTCCAAGGCTTGATTCTGGCTTTGCAGTCTTACTGGGCCGAGCAAGGTTGCGTGATTTTGCAACCTTTAGACCAGGAAGTTGGTGCCGGTACTTTTCACCCGGCAACTTTTCTGCGCGCTATCGGCCCCGAGCCATGGCACAGTGCGTATGTGCAGCCTTCGCGCCGCCCTGCCGATGGCCGATATGGCGAAAATCCCAACCGCTTGCAGCATTATTATCAGTTTCAGGTGGTATTGAAACCGTCGCCCGATAATATTCAAGCGCTTTATCTTGACTCTCTGCGTCATTTGGGTCTGGATTTACTGGAACATGACGTGCGCTTTGTCGAGGATAACTGGGAATCGCCAACCCTGGGTGCCTGGGGCCTGGGTTGGGAAGTATGGCTGAATGGCATGGAGGTTACCCAGTTTACCTATTTCCAGCAAATCGGTGGCCTGGAATGCAAACCGGTCACTGGTGAAATCACTTACGGCCTGGAACGCATCGCCATGTATCTGCAAAATGTCGAAAGCGTGTTCGATCTGGTCTGGACGCGCAGCCCGTCGGGCGTGGTTACTTACGGCGATGTTTTTCACCAAAATGAAGTTGAAATGTCAGCATTCAACTTCGAGCAGGCCAAAGTTGATTTTTTATTCACCTGTTTTGACACTTATGAAAGTGAATGCATGAGACTTTTGGAGCTGAGTTTGCCGTTACCCGCCTACGAGCTGGTGCTGAAAGCCTCCCATGCTTTTAATTTACTCGATGCCCGGCATGCCATTTCCGTGACCGAGCGTCAGCGTTACATCTTACGGGTGCGTACCCTAGCGCGGGCGGTGGCGGAAAACTATTATGCCCGTCGTGAGGCTCTGGGCTTTCCTCTTGTGCAAGCCGAAAAGGAGCCGGCATGAGTCAAACCAAGGATTTTTTGTTCGAACTGGGCACCGAAGAGCTGCCGCCGAAAAACCTGCTCAAACTCAGTCAGGCTTTGCAAACGGAAATCGAAAACGGCCTGAACCAGGCCCGGTTGAGTTTTCAGGATATCAAAGCCTATGCCACGCCCCGGCGCTTGGCGATCAAAATATTGGCTCTGGCTGTCGGTCAACAAGACAGTGTGCAAGAGCGCAAAGGTCCGGCGCTGAAAGCGGCGTTTGACGCGCAAGGTCAGCCGACCAAAGCCGCGCAAGCGTTCGCCCAAAGCTGCGGCATGACCTTGGCCGAGCTTGATCGTCTGCAAACTGATAAAGGTGCCTGGCTGATTGCCCGGCAAACAGTTGTCGGTCGGCCGACGACATCGCTGATGCCCGACATTATCCGGGTTGCACTGGCGAAACTGCCCATTGCCAAACGTATGCGCTGGGGCGCGCACGATCATGAATTTGTCCGGCCGGTACATTGGTTGGTGTTGTTATTCGGCTCAGAGGTCATTGACACCAATATTCTTGGTTTAACTGCCGGGCGAGAAACTTACGGCCATCGCTTTCACGCGCCCGAGGCAATCGCCTTGCAAACGCCCGGCGACTACCCTGAAGTATTACGTAGCCAAGGCCGGGTGATTGCCGAGTTTGCTGAACGCACCAAAGCTATCGAACATCACGCCCGCGCCGAGGCCGAAGCTGTGGGTTGTGTCGCGCATATCGAAGCCGATCTGCTGGATGAGGTGGCGGCGCTTACCGAATGGCCGGTGGCGGTGATTGGCCGTTTCGACACCGATTTTTTAGCGCTGCCCAAGGAAGTGTTGATTTCCACCATGCAGGGCAATCAGAAATACTTTCCGGTATTGAATTCCAAAGGCGAATTGGCGCCCTGTTTCATCACCTTCAGCAATCTTGACAGCAAAAATCCAGAAGTTATCCGTCAGGGTAATGAGCGGGTGATCAGCCCGCGCTTGAGCGACGCCCGATTTTTCTGGCAGCAGGATCGAAAACAACCGCTGGCCGAACGCGCCCGGCCCTGGATAGCATTGTTTTCCAGAAAACCCTGGGCACCCTGGCCGATAAAACCAGAAGAGTTGAACGCCTGGCCGGATTTCTCGCCGACGCCTGGGGGGCTGACCGGGCAGAGGCCGTGCGCGCCGCGCGACTGGCGAAAACTGATCTGGTTACCGAGATGGTACTGGAATTTCCCAACCTGCAAGGCATTATGGGGCGGTATTACGCCTTGGCTGATGGCGAGCCGGAACCGGTGGCTGACGCTTTGGAACAGCAGTACTGGCCGAAGCAATCCGGCGCCGAAATCGCCTCCGGCCCGGTTGCTCAGGTGCTGGCTGTGGCCGACAAGCTGGACACCTTGTGCGGTATTTTCGCCGCCGGGCTGATTCCGACCGGAGACAAAGACCCATACGCCCTGCGTCGGGCGGCGCTAGGTATTTTGCGCACATTGATCGAACGACAACGATCATTGCCGTTGACCGGAGCCATTGATTTTGTCTTGAAAGGTTTCACGCACAGCTTCAACGCCACAGAAACCCAAGACAAAATTATCCACTTTATCTATGAACGTCTGCGCGGTCTGTGCCTGGATCAACAGTTCAGCGCAGAAGAATTCGATGCCGTCGATGCGGTTCGACCTGATGATGCTGCTGATTTTCTCAAGCGTATGCAGGCGGTGCGGTACTTTCGTACCCGACCGGAAGCGGAAAGCCTGTCGGCGGCCAATAAGCGCATCCGCAATATACTGAAAAAAGTCGAAGGCGGTGACTGGGTGTTGCCTGAAGCGCTGCCGGAACCGGCGGAGCAAGCTTTGCTGAAAGCAACCCTGGTGGTTGGTGAGGTGATTAAACCGTTACTGGCAAAAGGCGATTATCAAACCGCGTTGCAGGAGCTGGCGGGATTGAAACAGCCGGTGGATCGTTTCTTTGATGAAGTCATGGTGATGACCGAGGATGAAGAACTGAAAAGCAAACGTTTGGGTTTATTAAATGCCATTCAAGCGCTGTTTTTAAATATCGCCGATATTGCCAGGTTGTCATGACCTCTACGTCGACCTGGCAACGCCCTGCCGCCGATTTCAGAATTTACCTTGGTTCGACATTATTATTTATTGGCATAATACTCAGCTCCCTGACCTTCGCGCCGCTGATTATTTTGCTTTATCCCTTGCCGTTCCGGCATCGTTACCGGGTTTCGGTACTCTGGATTCGCTTCATGCTCTGGTGGGCCAAGGTCACCTGTGGCATTGACAGCCAAATCGAGGGGCTCCAGCATATTGACGGCCTGGAGCGAGCGATCGTGTTGTGTAAACACCAATCGGCCTGGGAAACTCTGGCCTTGCGCGCGATTTTGCCGCCGCAAACGGCGTTGTTGAAGCGCTCCTTGCTTTGGTTGCCGATCTGGGGCTGGGCGCTGGCTACCCTGAAGCCCATTGCTATCGAACGCAAAAATAAATTGAGTTCGCTCAGAGCGCTGCTGCGCAAGGGTAAAGCCTGTCTGGCGGAAGGTTTGTGGGTGGTGGTGTTTCCCGAGGGCACCCGGGTCGCGCCCGGAGTGACTGTGCCATTCAACAATGGCGGCGCGATTCTGGCGCATAAAACCGGGGTTCCGGTTCTGCCCATCGCGCACAACGCCGGTTATTGCTGGCCACGATACAGCTTTCTCAAATACCCAGGGTTGATCCGAGTCAGAATCGGCCCACCCATCGACACGAAAAACAAAACCCCCGATCAAATCAATGATCAAGTCAAAGCCTGGATCAGCCAGGCAATGACAGAACTCGAAGCCTCAAAAAAATAATGAAAAAACTGATGAAACAATGGATCGTAATAGGCGCGCTGGTTGCCGCCGGAATGTTAACCGGCTGCGAACAGCGCAACCAATTTCAGGAAGCAGTACTGAAAAAAATGCAGCAGGACAGTGATGTTACCGATTACAAACTGGCGCCGGACGATATGACCAAGTGCGTGGTCGACAAGGTGTCGCGTAATATGCCGGGCCTGTTTCCGCTGGACCCCAGGCGGCTGGAAGCGTACCAGCATTATCAGCAAATGCTGGACTTGCCTGAGTCGGAAAACCCCCAGCAAACTTTGAACGATTTGCGCACTGTGTTCGGTTCGCCTCAGGCATTGGCCGATGCTCACCGCAATTACGCGAAAGGTTTTATGGATTGTTTGACCGAACTGATCGCGCAACGTGATCAAGATCTTACCGAACGCTTGCGGCCGGGCTCGACCGCCAAACCTCCGAATGATGCGCCGAGTCAATCAACCCCGATTGAACCGAAAGCAGCGACCGATAATACGCCCTAAAATTTCTGATAAAGCTCCAGATAGCGCTGGGCGCTGACATCCCAGGAAAAGTCAACTTTCATGCCGGTGATCTGGAGCTGTCGCCAGACTTTCGGGTTGCCGTAGAGCAGTAAGGCGCGCTTGATGGTTTCCAACAACGCGCCGGGGCTGATTTCCTCAAAAACAAAACCGTTGGCGCTTTGCTCGGCCAGGGTATGGGGCATGGCATCGATGACGGTATCGGCCAAACCGCCGGTTTTTCTGACGACCGGTACCGTGCCGTAACGAAGACTGTACATCTGATTCAAGCCACAAGGTTCGAATCTTGACGGCATCATGAAAATGTCGACTCCCGCCTCAATCAGATGCGCCAGCGGTTCGTCATAACCAATGGTTACCGCGATTCGCCGTGGATAAAGCGCGGCCATCTGCAAAAGACGTTGTTCAAAGCTTTTGTTGCCGCTGCCCAGTACCACGATTTGCACCGGCATCAGCATCAGATCCGGCAAGCATTCCAGAAACAGATCAATGCCTTTTTGTTCGACCAGTCGGCTGATCAAACCAATAACCGGAGTGTCCGGTGTTTCAGGTAGGCCCATGGCTTGTTGCATCTCGGCTTTATTGGCTGCTTTGCCGGATAAGTCGTCGCACGAATATTTGGCTTCCAGGTACTCGTCCTCATCTGGATTCCAGTACTCGCTGTCGATGCCGTTGACAATGCCACTCAGAAACGCGCGCCGGTGACTGAGTAAACCTTCTAGTCCGCAACCGAAAGCAGAAGTCTGGATTTCTTCAGCGTAGGTCGGACTGACGGTGTTGATCCAGTCGGAATAACTCAAACCACTTTTCAGAAACGACAGGTTGCCGTAAAACTCGACGCCGTGAACGCTCCACAGCATCGGTGGCAACCCCAGGCTACTGAACTTGGTGGGCGGAAAAACCCCTTGATAGGCCATATTGTGAATAGTGAACAGGGTCGCTGGTCGGCTGGCTTCCAGCGACAGCAGTGCCGGTACCAGTCCGGTTTGCCAGTCGTTGCAATGGACAATGTCTGGCTGCCAGTCAAGAAACGCCCGGTTCATGGCTACTTCCACCGCCACCCGTGCCAACAAGGTGAACCGTTCGGCGATATTTACCCAGGTATTGCCTTGTTCATCAAGGTAAGGACCTCCGGGTTTGCCAAACAGTTCGGAGCAATTGACCAACCAGACAATGACTGAAGAATCGGGTAAGGTGGTTTCCCGGATTTCCACGTCATAGCTGCGAACCCGGATGCGGCAACGATGACGCACCGGTTCGGACAGTTGTATCGACTGATATTCCGGTAACAGCAGCCGAATATCCTGTCCCAGTTCGGCGACCGCTTTGGGCAGGCTGCCGGAGACATCGGCCAGACCTCCGGTTTTAATCAGTGGGTGGGCTTCACTGGTGACAAACAGAATTTTTTTCATGGTTCATCAGCGGTCAGTGTCTCGGTCGGCTTCAAGGTTAACGGTTGAATCAGTTTCAATGACCGGTTTGTCCGAGCCGGGCACATGCTTGAGTACCAGAGCGCCCAGAGGCGGTAGCGTCAGCGTCAGCGATTGGGCTTGATTCATCCAAGGCGTGACTTCGGTCAGCAGCGCTTCATTGCCGACATTACTGCCTGCATAGTAGGTCGAGTCCGAATTCAGCAGTTCCTGATATTGGCCGGCGTTAGCAACGCCGATACGGTAATTATGCCGCACTATCGGAGTGAAATTAAGGATCACAATAATTTCTTGCTTGCCGTCTTTGGTTTTACGCCGGTAGCTTAAAACCGATTGCTCAACATCATGACAATCAATCCAATCGAAGCCTTTGTGATCGAAATCCAGTTCATAGAGCGCCTGTTCCGAGCGGTAAAGCCGGTTCAGGTCTTTGATTAGTGTGTTCAGTCCCTGATGCAAGGGATAATCGAGAACATACCAGTTCAGTGCCTCATTGAAGTTCCATTCCGTACCTTGACCGAACTCGCAGCCCATAAACAGCAGTTTCTTGCCGGGGTAGGTGAACATCATGCTGTACAGTAAGCGCAGATTGGCGAACTTTTGCCATTCGTCACCGGGCATTTTTGACAACATGGAGCCTTTACCATGGACCACCTCATCGTGGGAGAACGGCAGGATAAAATTTTCGGTGAAGGCATAAAGCAGGCCGAAAGTGATCTGGTCGTGGTGAAACCTTCGGTGTACCGGGTCTTTCTGCATGTATTCCAGGGTGTCGTGCATCCAGCCCATGTTCCATTTAATCGAGAAACCCAGTCCTCCGGTCCAGGTTGGCCGGGTCACTTGTGGCCAAGCGGTTGATTCTTCAGCAATCATCAGAGTGCCGGGATGTTCTTGATGGGTGACGGTATTGAGTTCACGCAGAAAGTCGATGGCTTCCAGGTTTTCGTTGCCGCCGAACTGATTGGGAATCCAGTCGTGCGCCTCGCGCGAGTAATCCAGGTACAACATCGAAGCAACGGCATCGACTCTAAGGCCGTCGATGTGATATTCCTCCAGCCAGAATACGGCGCTGGCTAAAAGAAAATTTCGCACTTCATTGCGTCCGTAATTGTAAATCAAGGTGCCCCAGTCTCGGTGCTCGCCTTTGCGCGGGTCTTCGTGTTCGTATAAAGCTGTGCCATCAAAACGCGCCAGAGCAAAAAAGTCTTTAGGGAAATGCGCTGGTACCCAGTCCAGAATCACGCCCAGGCCGTGTTGGTGGCAATAATCGATAAAATAACGAAATTCATCCGGTTCACCGTGTCGGCGGGTAGGCGCAAAATAACCGGTGGTCTGGTAACCCCAGGAAGCATCCAGTGGATGCTCGGTGATGGGCAGCAGTTCGATGTGGGTAAAGCCTAACGGTTTAATGTAGTCAACCAGTTGATGGGCTAACTCACGATAACTTAAAAAATCACCCTGTTGATCTCGTCTCCAGGAACCTAAATGAACTTCGTAAACCGACATCGGTTGGTGTAGCCAGTCGTATTTAGCGCGTGCTTTAAGCCAGCTCTGATCCTGCCATTGATAGGTATCTTCGCGCACGACAATCGAGGATGTTTTGGGTCTTTCCTCGAATTTCAGGCCGTAAGGGTCGGTTTTGAGAAAGATGTGTTTATTCTGAGCATTGACAATTTCATACTTGTAAAGCGCATGTTCGGCCATGCCCGGAATAAATAATTCCCAGATTCCGCAGCCGCCCAGACTGCGCATGACATGGGTTCGGCCATCCCAGAAATTGAAATCGCCGACCACACTGACCCGGCTGGCATTAGGTGCCCAGACGGCAAACAAAACGCCATCCACGCCATCAACCCGAGTTAAATGTGCGCCCAGTTTTTTGTAAATATGCCAGTGTTTGCCTTCTGCGAATAAATGGCGGTCAAATTCCGGCAGTTGCGTGGCAAACGAGTAAGGATCGTAATGCTGGTGGGTGTTACCTTCCTTGTCCTGCCATTCGAGTAGGTAATGCTCAGGGAGTTTTTTGCGGTCGGTGGTGCACTCGAACAGCGCGCGGTCGTCAATGCGGGTAAACCAGTCACCGGTGTCAACCAGTTTTAGGGTCTCGGCATGAGGCTGAAAGACACGAATGCGCGTTTTGAGCTCATCAATGGGATGAGCGCCTAAAACCGAAAAAGGATCGTGATGTTCCGCCTGAATGATTTTATTCAAATCAGGATCTTGAATGATGGTCGTGTTCACGGTGCGGCGCCTCGATTGAAGTTAAAGTTATAGGGCGGCTATCCGGTTTGAGCTGTCTTTTGACCGAATTGCTACAGTTTTTTCGAACTACTCTTTATACTAGATGTTACCAAATTCAGTTACGCTTGTAATTGCCAATAAAAAGAGAGGGGGAACATCATGTCCAGCAACAGCGCCCAGAGTGAACGCTTTGTCAGTCACCTCACCCGCAATACCGTCGCCCTGATTTTGGCCGGCGGTCGCGGTTCCCGATTGAAAAACATGACCGACTGGCGGGCCAAGCCGGCGGTGCCTTTCGGCGGGAAATTCCGCATTATCGACTTTCCATTATCCAATTGTATCAATTCCGGTATCCGTAAAATCGGCATTCTGACGCAATACAAGGCCGACTCCCTGATCCGCCATATTCAACAGGGTTGGGGTTTTCTGCGCGGCGAGTTCGGCGAGTATGTGCATATCATGCCGGCCCAACAACGGTTGGAAACATCCTGGTACGAAGGCACCGCCGACGCGGTTTATCAAAACATCGATATCCTGCGCGCGCAAAAGCCTGAATACGTCCTGATTCTGGCCGGTGATCACATTTACAAAATGGACTATGGCGCGATGCTTGCCGATCATGTTGCCAACAGCGCCGACCTGACCATTGGCTGCCTGGAAGTCAGCCTGGATGATGCCAAAGAATTCGGTGTGATGGGCATTGATGAAAATCGGAGAGTGCAATCCTTTGTCGAAAAGCCGGATAATCCGCCGACAATGCCCGAAAAACCGGATAAAGCCCTGGCCTCGATGGGTATTTATGTATTCAACGCTGATTTTTTGTTTGAACAATTGATCAAGGACGCCGACACGCAAACTTCGAACCGGGATTTCGGCAAGGACATCATTCCCTCGGTAATCGGCAAATACCGGATCAATGCTTATCCTTTCCTGACCCTGCAAGGTGATCAAGCCTATTGGCGCGACGTGGGTACGATTGACGCTTATTGGGCGGCCAACATGGAGCTGATCGGCGTTAAACCCGGTCTCAGTTTGTACGATAAAAAATGGCCGATCTGGACTTACCAGGAACAAGCGCCGCCAGCCAAATTTGTCTTTGACGACGATGATCGCCGGGGGCTTGCCGTTGATTCCATGGTTTCCGGTGGTTGTATTGTTTCCGGGGCAAAAATTCGCCATACCCTGCTGTTTTCCAATGTCAGAGTCAATTCCTACAGCGAAATCGAGGATTCGGTGATTTTGCCCGAAGTCAATGTCGCCCGCCATTGTAAAATCAAAAAAGCGATTATCGAAAAAGGCTGTAATATTCCGGAAGGCATGGAAATCGGCATTGATTCCGAGCAGGACAAACAGCGTTTTTTTGTCAGTCCCGGCGGGGTTGTCCTAGTCACACCCGATATGTTGGGGCAGGTTCGCCATCAGGTTCGTTGAACAAATCGTTCGGGTATTTTGGCTGCGTTTTTTCTGAATATCATGCCAGGATTTTGTAAAATGAACACGAGATGAATACTATCTGAAAATTAGGGCTTTTAAGTGATCGACATTCTACATACCCGCCGGGCCGGACTGCTGCTGCATATTACCTCCTTGCCCGGCGCGGGAGACAACGGATGTTTGGGCAGAGAAGCCCATCGTTTTATCGATTTTCTTCACGATTTGGGGATTACGGTCTGGCAAACGCTGCCGCTGAATGCGCCCCATGAAGATAACTCTCCTTACCAATCTTTATCCGCTCATGCCGGTAATCCGGCTTTAATTGATCTTGACTGGCTGGTGGACAAAGGTTGGCTGGCCCGCAAGGATCGCTGCCGCGAATGTGGCGGCAGTGCGGAATTTGCCCGAAGCTGTCTGTTAACCAAGGCCTATTACGGTTTTTTGTTGGCTGCTGGCCGCGAACATCAGCATCAGTTTCAGGTATTTTGCCAACAACAGGCTTTCTGGCTGGATCATTTTGCCCTGTTCATTGCGTTAAAAAATGAATTTCAGGGCCAACCCTGGAATCTCTGGCCTGAACCTTACCGTCAGCGGGAAACTCAAACGCTGGATGCCGCGCGCCGACGCTTGCGCACAGAGCTGGAGGCGATTAAATTCCAGCAGTTCGTTTTTTTCAGTCAATGGCAGGAGCTGAAAAATCACGCCAGTCGAAAAGGTTTGTTATTGTTTGGAGATATTCCGATATTTGTCTCTTATGACAGCGCCGATGTCTGGATGCACCCGGATGTTTTCAAGTTGAATGACAATGGCGAGATGACCGTGGTCGCCGGCGTGCCACCGGATTATTTTTCCGCTACCGGGCAGCGTTGGGGCAATCCACATTACAACTGGGAATATCTTCAGGATACCGGTTTCCAGTGGTGGCTGGAGCGTATGCGTACCCAAATCGAATTATTCGATATTGTCCGGATCGACCATTTTCGTGGTCTTGAAGCAGCATGGGAAATACCGGCAGCGGAACTGACTGCGATTAAAGGAGAGTGGGTCAAAGCACCCGGAAAAGCATTGTTGCAAACCTTGTTCGACGTATTGGGCCCAATTCCGCTGGTAGCTGAAGATCTGGGCGTAATCACACCGGAAGTGGAAGCGCTGCGCGATGAATTTGCTTTGCCGGGCATGAAAATTCTGCAATTCGCCTTTTCCGGCGAGGCCAGTAACCCTTACCTGCCAGGCAACTTTGACCACAATTGCGTGGTTTACACCGGAACGCACGACAACGATACCACCCTTGGATGGTATCGGAAGCTGACTGCTCAAGAACGCGACTATGTTCATGACTATCTGGGCATGGATAGTCACCAAGCCATGCCTTTTATCCTGGTCAGACTGGCATTAGCCTCGGTGGCCAATCTTGCGATTCTGCCAATGCAGGATCTGCTGGAGCTTGACACCGAGCATCGAATGAATACGCCGGGCACCACGACCGGTAACTGGTCATGGCGATTTACCTGGGATCAGGTCGAGCCTTCGGCTGGTCGTCGTTTGCGGCATGCGATTGAGTTGTTTCGTCGTAATCCAACTTGAAATGCCGAAATCCGGTAGCCACCACTCCGCCACAATCGATATTACCGGGGCGTGAGTTTTTGCATTTAGGCGTCAATGGCCGCGCCACTTTTCTACAGGCCAGAATTGACAACGCTTTATGAGCCAGAAACTCCCCTTCGCTGAAACGGAACCCAGGCAATTTTCCTGGCGTTATCTGATTGGTTTGGCTGCCCGGCATCGCAGTCGTATCATCAATGCCAACCTGGTTGCTATTCTGGCGACTCTGGCCAGCGTGCCGGTACCGTTATTGATGCCGTTGTTGGTCGATGAAATTCTGTTGCAAAAGCCTGGCCCGGCGGTGGCGTTCATTAACCAGTTCACGCCGACGACCTGGCAAACCCCTTTTATGTATATTGGTGTGGTGTTGCTGGCCAGTCTGATACTCAGGCTGCTGGCCATTGTCCTGAACATTATCCAGAATCGCTACTTCACCCTGATCGCCAAGGAGATAGTGTTTCATATCCGGCAACGCTTGCTCGGTCATTTGCAAACCCTGGCCATGGCTGAATACGAAACCCTGGGCACCGGCACCGTGGTCACGCATCTGGTGACCGATCTGGACACCCTGGATCAATTCATCGGCGTTACCGTCAGTCGATTATTGGTGGCCCTGCTCACAGTCACCGGCACCGCGGTTATTTTACTGTGGATCAATTGGCAGCTGGGCTTGTTCATACTGGTGCTTAATCCATTGGTAATTTACTTTACCCGGGTCGTGGGCGGTAAAGTCAAACATCTGAAAAAAAAGGAAAACAGCGCCTATGAAGTGTTTCAGCAAGCACTCACCGAAACACTGGAAGCCATTCACCAGATTCGCGCCAGCAATCGGGAACGGCATTACCTGGGTCAATTGATCGACTCGGCGCGCGAAGTCAAAAATCATGCCTCCGCCTATGCCTGGCAGAGTGATGCCGCCAGCCGGTTGAGTTTTCTGATTTTTTTGTTTGGCTTCGACATTTTTCGGGCGCTGGCCATGCTCATGGTGTTTTATTCCGACCTTTCCATTGGCTTGATGCTGGCAGTGTTCGGCTATCTGTGGTTCATGATGGCGCCGGTACAGGAGTTGTTGGGCATTCAATATGCCTTTTATAGCGCCAAAGCGGCATTGGAACGGATTAACCGGCTGACCGAGCTGCGTCAGGAGCCGCATTACCCGCACCACAAAAACCCGTTTGATGACCACCAAAAAATCGGCATCAGGCTGGAAAACATCAGCTTTGCCTACGGTGAAACGCCGGTATTGAAGCATATCAACCTGACTATCAAAGCCGGCGAGAAAGTCGCCCTGGTGGGTGCCAGCGGTGGCGGTAAATCGACCTTGGCACAAATTCTGATTGGGTTATACACGCCGCAGCAGGGGCGGATTTTTTACAACGATACTCCGATTGATCAAATCGGCCTGGAAGTGGTCAGAGAACATGTGGTCACGGTGTTGCAGCATCCGGTGTTGTTCAACGACACGGTGCGCGCCAATTTGACGCTGGGCCGGACAATCGACGATGACCACCTCTGGCAGGCCTTGCGGGTGGCGCAAATTGACGACCTGGTGCACCAGTTACCGACAGGGCTGGATAGCCAGATAGGCCGGTTCGGCATGCGCCTGTCCGGCGGCCAGCGCCAGCGGCTGGCGATCGCCCGGATGGTTGCCGCCGACCCGGACGTGGTGATCCTCGATGAGGCGACTTCCGCGCTCGATGCCGAAACCGAACGCCGACTGCACCAGTCACTGGCCGAATTTCTCGACGGTCGCACCACGATCATCATCGCTCACCGTCTCAGCGCCGTGCGCCAGGCTGACCGTGTTTATGTATTTGAGGACGGCGGCATTGTCGAGCAAGGCCGACATGAAACGTTAATCGAACAAAACGGTCTTTACGCCAGTCTTTATCAAGATTATTTATGACTTTAACTTACGATTTACACAGCCATTCCACCGCTTCCGACGGCCTGCTGTCACCGGCTGATCTGACCCTACGGGCGGCGGCCAAAGGTGTCACCCATCTGGCGTTGACCGATCATGACACCTTGGCCGGGCAATATCAGGCCGAACAGACGGCAAAGGCGGCGGGTATCAACCTGATCAACGGCATTGAATTGTCGGCAGATTGGCAGGGGCGTTGCATTCATATTGTCGGTTTGGGTGTTGCCACCGATAATCCGCAGTTAACCGAAGGCTGCCGGTCGGTTGCCGAACAGCGTGACGAGCGGGCCAGACGCATGGCAGCGAAAATTGCCAAATTAGGTTTTGACAATGTCTACGCCGAGGTCAGTGAACAGGCTGGCAGCGCTATGATAACCCGCTCGCATTTTGCCAGGTTTTTGCTTAACAAAGGCCGGATTACCAGCTTGCAACAGGCCTTTGATCGTTACCTGGGTGAAGGCAAGCCCTGCTATGTTAGCGGGCAATGGCCAGAGCTGGCGCAGGCAGTGGCTTGGATTCGAGCCGCCGGTGGCGTTGCCGTACTGGCGCATCCATTACGCTATAACCTGACCAAAACCGTGTCCCGCAAGTTACTGGCCGAATTTGTCGATGAAGGCGGACAGGCGCTTGAGGTGGTTACCGGTCAAAATAATCCTAACCATGTTCAGACCAGTGCCGACTGGGCTCGGCAATTTGGTCTGGCCGCTTCCGTGGGCTCAGACTTTCATGATCCGGGTACCGGCTATCTGGAGTTGGGCAAACTGCTGCCTCTGCCTTCTGATCTGCAGCCGGTTTGGCACTTGCTTCATTGATTTGTCATGATCGATACCGACCACGACATCATTTGTCCGTGTAGTGGCACCAGTGCCGACAAAGTGCAAAGCCTTTGTGCCGAAGGCTTTGATCTGGAGGCTATTTCCCGCAAGACTGGCGTGCTGACCGGTTGCGGTGGTTGTGAATGGGCGGTGTTGTCATTGATCGAGTGGTCAAATGTTACCGATTCACAGGTTAATCCTAGGGTCTGTTGACATTTCACATAGGCAACCACAGATATCCACACGCCATGGCTACCATACTTTCGTAATTTCTCTTCAATTTGTCGTATCGTGTCGCAACTGCCCGATACTGCTTTAGCCGGGCAAAAGCATTTTCCACCAAATGCCGGTATCTATACAAACCCCAATCCATATCCGCGTTACCCTTCAACGAGTTGCGCTTTCTCGGTATCACGGCCTGAGCCCCCTTCTTCGTTATCTGTTCCCGTATACATTCGCTATCATAGCCCTTGTCCGCAATAATCGCTTTCGCATCAGGCAGTCTGGCAATCAAATCAGGTGCTGCAGAACAATCATTGACTTCTCCGCCGGTGATTTCAAACTCAACTGGCAAACCATAACCATCAACAGCCAAATGGATCTTTGTGGTATTGC
>RRYU01010298.1_pt1 | contig 29237 bp, 29 predicted proteins | sample 2162651 | NCBI WGS metagenome assembly RRYU01 (sample SAMN10267283, study PRJNA491782) | microbial mat metagenome | isolation source: biomat in the production well | place: Japan: Minami-Kanto gas field, natural gas well KTG3 | collected 2017-06 | reverse complement strand
GCTTTATTCAGAGGTCGGAAGGTTCGTTCGCAACATTTACATCGAACCTGCATCACCTTAAAAGGTAATCGACCTCGTGAAGTCACGACAATGCGTGGTCGCCAGCCTTTACGGATCAGGTGCCGCCCGTTGCATGCCGGGCATGTTAACACGCCAAGCTGCTGGCTGAACCAGAGGATCTGAACATGTTTCAAGATCAACTCGAAGTTCAGAAACAGCAGTAAATCTGATTGTTCGCACAGCCAGTCAAACACACGGTTGACAGTTTGGCCATCTGGCGCAACAATCGCTTCTGGGAGACTTTGTTCTCCTGGGAGCATCTGTCGTCCTCCTTTTGTGTGGTGAGATACCAAAAGGTAACGCAGATGCTCTCTCTTTTTCAAAGAGCAGGTAACGTCTTTTTTACGCTATCATATTTTTAGAATTTCTCAGAGCCAAGTCAGGATTGAGGGTCGGTGCCGAAGGTAGAGGCGAGTCCCAGCATTGGTTTGTGGTTTTGGGAACATAAATGGACAAGCCTGATCGTGTCGTTTTGATTTCCAACGGAATCTTCCTGACGGGATGCCATCCTGCGAAACTCGGGACGAAGATAGCGGGACCCGAACACGACGTCAGCATCGTTATTTAACAAAGGGAGCAAAAGTTTCTTGTATTCCAAGGGGTCATACTCGAGGTCTGCATCCTGAATGCCTACGAAATCACCCGTAGCATGTGAGAACCCCGTTCGCAGTGCTGCCCCCTTTCCCATGTTTACTTGATGATGAAAGATTTTCACCTCTGGATGTTGTTGCTCCAGCGCTCTCGCAACATTGAGGCTACTGTCTTTCGAACAGTCATCCACAATAATGATCTCGAGATTTAATGATTCAGAAACGAGTCACAATACACGCTCAACACATTTAGCGAGCGTCGTTTCTTCGTTGTAACACGGCACGACAAGGCTCAGGGTATAATCGGTTTGCATATCGGTATCTTTATTGAGTGTGGACATTGTGTACTCGTTCGCGATAAAAAAGTTTAAGAGAAGAGAACCCTGGGTGAAGTAGGGGTATGAGCTTTGCGGTGATGGTTCAGGCTGCTCTTTGCGGGGCCTTCTCTTCAGACCACGATAGCCATGAGTATACGAGTTTGCGAAATGCCAGAAAGGGCATGCTCACGAACAATATTATCAATGCCCAGACGAGAACTTTGAACAATGCGTGCTGTACCAATGTTTTGCCTTTAAACCGGCTTAAGATTGTCTGACGATTCAAGCGTTGCCATAGGCAGGCTTTTTCAAGGTTGAGCTCAGGCCCAAGTGCAGTGAGACGATGGGTTGCATCTCGGATGTTAAAATAACTTTCCTCCCCGGCCAACCTCTTGTTTTGGAGTGCTTCGATCCCCTGGTAGGCCGCGGTTTGCCCTCCCTCCAAATGGGAGTAATCGTGATTTTGATGGGCAATGACAACGCTTGGTGTGGCGTCAATAACGGGAATTCCCAGGCACCGGGCACGATAAATCATCCAGTTGTCCCAACCCGCCCTGCCAACGGCAAAGGGTGGCAATGTTCCGAACCCTCCTCTTGAAAACACAAAATAATCAATTGCGTAGACATCGTGCAGTGTGCTGGATTGACGGATATACGAACGAAAATCTTCTTCACAGATGGACGAAAAATCTATGTTTTCTTTCAAGTCGACGTCCCAGCGTTGTCCGACAAGCAGAAACCGATCAAATTGTCGGGTTGCTTGTGCAACTGCGTGTATGCAGTCCTGCATCAGAATGATATCTGCGTTTACGTAGCATAATATGGGGTATTTAGCTATCTGCTGAGCTTTCTCAAATACATCGTTTAATAAGGGGGTTCCTGAACTGTTTTGCGTGACCTCGGGGATGTGCTGCAGACCATACTCCGAAGCCACCTCGGCAGTACCTATGTCGTTGCCAAACAGCAGGATCTCACCGGCAGGATGCAATTCTATCCAACTTTTTATCGCATTTCGCTGGATGATATCAAAATGGCCAACAAAAGCTTTTGGGAGGGCAAACAAGGTAAACATCAAGTGCTCCTAGGCGAAACAGAGGCTGCACTGGTGCAACAAAAAAAACGTTAATTTGTACAATTGTGAAACCGTCACCAATCTACTCTAGAATCTTAGACAGGTAAAGATCGATGATTAAAATTCATAAAAGGTCTAACGGAATGTTCAGCAGTATCTGCACTTTATCTGTGCTTTTGGATCACCGGACTTGGTTCGTCACTAGAGAATGGGGGAGACTTTGTTGTCTGGTTCCGTTAAACTGCTCCCCAGAAATAAACAACTCTTCAGAGGGTAAGTTTGAAACGGCGATTCGCCTCCAAATGAGTTGATTACGCTTTTCAAACAGAGGCATCAAGAGTGATGAAATTCTCTGTCATAACAGTTTGTTTTAACAGCTTTGAGTTTCTCGGGCAGACTATAGAGAGTGTACTCTCCCAAGAGTATTCTGATCTGGAATATATTATTGTTGATGGTGGCTCAACCGATGGCACGCTCGACCTGATTCACGGTTACGCAGATCAGGACACGCGGATCAAATGGTGTTCCGAGCCTGATCGCGGAATCGCTGATGCGATGAACAAAGGGGTTGCCCGGGCGGGCGGGCAGGTGATCACGCATCTTAACTCTGATGACTACTATCGCCATAACCGGGTGCTTTCGCAGGTTGCCGAATGTTTTAAATTTGCGCCGGGAACAGGTTGGCTGACCGCCGGATTTAACTTTGTCTCTGTAAATGGCTCTTTCATCCGTGAAATCAGGGTGCGCCGGTATTCCTTCCGCAGATTATTACGGGGCAATATTATTCTTCATCCTTCTACGTTTATCACCCATGAAGCGTTCAATGAAGCAGGTGGTTTTGATGCTTCTTTACAGTACTGCATGGATTACGACCTGTTTCTGCGTCTGGGTATGCTCTCTCCACCTTTCATCCTTGATGAACAATTGACCTGCTTCAGGGTACACCCCGACAGTAGGTCAGTCAGTCAGTCGGAGAAAGCTTATGCCGAAGAGTACCAGGTGAGAATGAAGTATCTGGCTGGAATGGGCCGGTGGAAATGGTTCTATGCTCTCGATTACCAGATCAAACGCCGCCTAAATAAGATCTTCTATCGCGGCTTGCTTGCCTCCAGCAAACCGAGAAGTTGAGCCCGGAGCGGTCATGTCTAAAGTCAGTATTGTGATCCCTTGCTACAACCACGGCGAATTCCTGATGGAAACGCTTGATTCCGTGCAGGCCCAGACTTTTGGCGATTATGAAATTATCATCGTCAATGATGGATCGACAGATCCTCTCACAATCGAATTGTTGCATAAACTTGACAGACCCAAAACAAAAGTTATTCACACCGGGAACCAAGGGGTTTCCGCGGCGAGGAATCGGGCTATCGCTGAAGCTCTTGGCGACTACATTCTGCCGCTGGATGCTGATGACAAAATTGCGCCGACTTACCTGGAAAAGGCCGCAGCTGTGCTTGATTCACGACCTGAAGTTGGTGTGGTCTTTGGCGAACGTCTCATATTCGGCGAGCAGGAGGGAGGGGCTTCTCTGCCTCATTATGATCCTCAGCGGATACTGGTTGAAAATCTCATTTACCCCGCTGCAATGTTTCGTAAAAAGCACTGGGCGAAGGTTGGGGGTTATAATGAGGCAATGCTTTACGGTTGGGAAGATTGGGATTTTTGGGTTGCGATGTCCAGGTTGCAAGGAGCTGTTGTCAAACTTCCGGAAGTTATGTTTTACTACCGTGTTCGGAGTACCTCTCGTGATCATTCCTTACGTTTCCTTCACAAGGTGCAGATGTTTTGGCTCATGGTGCGCCGTAATAGAAAGCTTTACTACAAGCATCTGGCATATGTGTTCTTCGCTCTAAGTCGTATTATTATTTCAGATAAGACTAAGGTGGGAAGGGGAGGGCTACGGGCCGGCGATAGAGAATGAATGGTTTAAGAGTTTCGTCAGTGAGGAGGGTTCTATCTCGTTTTGGTGTTACCTTTCTTTTTTGATGTTTTTCGTCAGATAAGCTAGAATATTTTCTTGCTCCTCAGCTGAAGAGAGCCCAAAAGGCTATGGAGATCATTGGGGAGCAGGAGAATACCGTTGATTGGTGATCTTCTCAGTTACTATTGGCGGGGAGGTTGGTCTTGTGAGTCAAGCGGGTAAATTGGATGGTGTCTTCACGAGTTCATATGCTCTCGCCGGATTTATTGTCTAAGTCATAGGCTGGCCGCTTGGTCACAAAAACTCCATTCCCCATAAAGACCTGCAAAGACGAGAAGGCAAGGTCCCTGTGAACAGTTCAGGAAGCGGTCAGAGTAATAGGCGGTCACTTACCTGTTCCGTCAAGGAGGAGGAATGGACCTCAATCATCCGCCCGGTTTCTGGTTGGTTTGATATCTCTCTGGGCGAACTTTGGCGCTACCGTGACTTGATCCTGTTGTTCGTGCGCCGGGATTTTGTGTCAATCTATAAACAGACGATCCTCGGCCCCTTGTGGTATCTGATTCAGCCGATTATGACCACGCTGATCTTTACTGTGATTTTTGGCAAGGTCGCTAAAATCTCCACCGATGGTTTGCCGCCGGTGATGTTTTATCTTTCCGGTGTTGTTGCCTGGCGCTACTTTGCCGACTGCCTGCAGAAAACCTCTAACACGTTCGTCGGTAATGCTCATATCTTCGGCAAGGTATATTTTCCACGATTGACTGTGCCGCTTTCGGTGGTGATCAGTAACCTGATATCCTTTGCCATACAACTACTTTTGTTTGCTGGTTTCTGGTTTTACTTTTACGCTCAAGGGTCAGCGATCCGGTTGCAAGCCGCAGCGTTCTTCCTGCCACTGCTGATTTTGCAAATGGCCGCTTTGGGGCTTGGCTGCGGCATCATTGTCTCTTCGCTCACGACCAAATACCGCGATCTGACTCAACTGGTCGGTTTTGGTGTGCAGCTCTGGATGTTTGCAACGCCGGTTGTTTATCCGTCGAGTATTGTCCCCGAAAAATACCAGTGGTTGATGGCACTCAACCCCATGGTGTCGATTATCGAAGCGTTCCGTTATGCCTTCTTGGGTGTTGGCACCGTTCATATTAGTAATATTGTGACGAGTGTGATGATGACTTTGGTGCTTTTGTTTGTGGGTGTAGTGCTGTTCTCCAGAATAGAGAAATCATTTATGGATACGGTTTAAGGTCTACCGTTAACAATTAACGACGAGCAAATGACGATTTGTTGAATTTATGAGTAACGTAAACGACATAAGACCCGTAATCTTCATGACGGACAGCGATGTTGTTGTTCGCGTTGAAAAACTCTGGAAACAATACCAGCTTGGCACTATCAACCACGGCACTCTTGCTCAGGACCTCAACTCCTGGTGGGCTAAAATTCGCGGCAAGGAAGACCCGAACCTTCGTGTTGATCAACGTCTCCAAGTTTCAAAAAGATCAATGAGCCAAGCGAGTGATCATTTCTGGGCTCTTCGCGACGTCTCTCTCGACGTCAAACAAGGTGAAGCCCTCGGCATCATAGGAAAAAATGGAGCAGGTAAGTCGACACTACTCAAGATCCTTTCCAAGGTGACCGCCCCGACTAAGGGGCAAATAAAAATCAAGGGAAGGGTTGCAAGCCTGCTTGAGGTGGGCACCGGATTCCACCCGGATCTGACAGGCCGTGAAAACATTTTTCTTAATGGTGCAATCCTTGGGATGAGTAAGGTGGAGATTCGTAGCAAGTTTGACGAAATTGTCACCTTTGCCGAAATTGCTCCTTTTATCGATACCCCGGTCAAACGCTATTCTTCGGGAATGTATGTAAGGTTGGCGTTTGCGGTGGCTGCACATTTGGATCCTGAAATTCTCATTGTTGATGAAGTGCTCGCAGTGGGAGATGCGGCATTTCAGAGGAAGTGTTTGGGTAAAATGAGTGATGTTGCAAGTGAGGGACGGACGGTGCTTTTTGTCAGTCATAACATGGCCGCAGTGCGCAACCTCTGTGGACAAGTTGTCTGGCTGGATGGTGGTAAGGTCCTTAAAACTGGCCCATCTGCTTCTGTGGTAGATGAATACCTTAGAGATAATCTGATTGTTGATTCTCTGCAAGAGATCAGACAACAGCTCAAAACTATTGCTGAAGACCCGATTGTAAAACTTCTCGATATAGCAATTTACCAAAAGGGACAACTGACAAACACTGTCCTCAACGGAAGCTCTGTTGAGATAGAGATCCATTATGAGGTGAAACAGAAAAAAACAGGTGTTAGGGTGTTTTTTGACCTGTGCGATGAAGAGAGAAATATCCTTGTTCGAACATTCCATGATGATGATGCTGACAGTATGGAAGTCGTTGAACCGGGTGCTTACGTTTCAAAAGCTGTGATCCCCAAGGATTTTCTCGCCCCACGCGCATATGAATTGAGAGTCTTTTTGACTATTTACAATATGAGAAACGTCCCGAATGATGGAGTTACAATCCCTCTCTACGTAGAGAAAAGTAACGACATAAATCGAGCGTACCCCCTTGATCCGGTAAGGGCAAAACTTTTACCGCGTATTGCCTGGCGTACAAATTCCAAGTGTGTATAAAAATAGTGGAATATTCATGATAAGCAAAATAATAAGACAAATATCTTCAGGTAAATCTTGTAAACGAAGCTCCCTTCCGCATTTGTCTGCAAACGTTTTAACGGTGCGGAACCTGTCTTGTCTTAATAAGGCTATGGGCTGGAGCAATAATCCCCGTCTGGACAGTGAACACCTGTCTCAGTTCCAATATATGGAGGACTTGAATGATCGTCGCTTCCGGGATGCCGAGGTTCTGGGGGCTGCTTGCTGTAATGGTGACCCAGCAGTTCTGCTGGAGATTGGCACTTCCCATGGTCGATCAACTGCATTGATGGCGCAGAACGCACCTGGTGGGATTGTCCATACAATCAACATCCCTCCTGAAGAGATTGCGGAAGGAGGGAAGAATGTCACCTTTGCTCCATCACGAGATGAAATTGGAGCATATTACAGGGAGAAAGGACTGAACAATATCCATCAAATCTTTGCAAATACCAAAAATTGGGAACCAGATTTTGGTATTATCGATGTTGCCTTCGTTGATGGCTGCCACGATGCTGATTTTGTTTACAGTGATACACGGAAAATTCTGAAAAAGTGTCGCCCTGGGAGTATTGTCATGTGGCACGATTTCAGCCTCGAACTGGCCCGAGTCTACCACTGGATCGATTCCGTGTGCGAGGGGGTTGAGCGTCTCTACGCAGAAGGATTGTTGCAAGGCAGAATCCTTCACTTGCAAGACTCGTGGGTGGGTCTGTATAAGGTGCCTTAACTGTGACAAACAACAGAAAACCGAAAATTCTTTTTCTCTGCGATAAACGCGGTTGGGCGTACGACACAGCAGCGCAGAACCTGAAATACCATCTTTCCGATCAATTTGAATTTGAAATTTTTTATGTTGCCGAGGCGCCGGAGATACTTCCAGGGGATTATGACCTTATTTATGTATTTTGGTGGGGAGAAAAGTACCATCGGTTGTTCTTGAAAGAAGGTCAGAAGGTTGTCAAAGAGATCAGTAGCCATCGTTGGCAGTTCGAGGAGCGTTATGGCCGGCACTCGCCAGAAGAGGCGCTGGAGAGGTACCTTCATGATGCTGGGCAAATTGTCACAACATCCCAACGACTCAAAAAGTTGTTTTTTGGTCTTCATCCTTTCGTACATCATTACCCTCTCGGTGTTGATGTGGAGTTGTTTAACCCTCAAGGGTGTCGGGAGGGGAGTCTTGTCGTGGGTTGGGCTGGCAATATTAATGACAATACAAAAGGGATTAAAGAGGTCATCTTGCCGGCGTGTGGAGAGGATTTTCCTCTTCAACAGGCGACTGGGGGGCTGTCAATGGCCGAAATGGCCAAGTTTTATAATGGTATTGATGTGATCTGCGTTGCTGCGACAGCAGAAGGAACACCTCTCCCCCTCCTCGAAGCCATGGCATGTGGTTGTTTTCCTGTCACCACAGACGTGGGCATTGTACCAGAAATAATCCAGCATGGTAAAAATGGTCTGATTGTTGATCGGACTCCCGAAGCATTCAGAGCTGCCCTCCTCTGGTGCCGGGATAATATAGGCGTTGTCCGTAGCGCGGGTTTGGAAAATGCCAAGCTAATACAGCGAGAACGCAGTTGGCAAAAAGTGTCCGTAACATTTGCCGGTGTTCTGAAAATGATCCTAAAGGAAGTCGGCGAGAAAGATTGCGATGATGAGAGAAAACAACCCGATTATGGTGCGCACTTTGCGCGTATCAACCCTGGTGGCGTTTCAGATGCTGCCTACAGAGGGAACTGTGCTTATATACGTGAAGACGTAGAGGAGTTACTCCCTGCAAACAAAGACTCTATTATTCTTGAGATCGGAACTGGCTTCGGTCATATGCTCAGGTTTCTCGTAGAGAAGGGTTTTCGTAGGGTCTGGGGGGTTGATGTTGCAAATGATCTGCTTGATATTGTCCGTTCGCACATTGGCGATAAGGTGGAACGTTTAGAGTGTGCCGATGCTCGTGATTTTCTGGTTGGCAGAACGGAGAAATTCGATAGCGTTCTCATGTTGGATATGCTCGAGCACGTCTCGAGAAAAGAAGCGAAATCTCTTCTTCACTCAGTCCACGTGTCGCTCAAGGAGGGGGGGCGCATCATAATCCGTACGCCTAATATGGCTAATCTCCTGGGAAATTACTCGCTTTATATGGATGCTACGCATATGCATGGATATACGGAGTGGACACTTTTCCAACTTTTAGAAGAGGCAGGGTTTAAAAAAGCCTTTGTATACACTCCGACGCGTTTTGCAACAAGGAAGAGGCAACGTAACGCATGGTTGGTCAAGGCCCTCCATACATTCATTTATTCAATTACAGACAAGGCGCGGCCAAGTTGGTTTGGCAAGAATATTGTCGTCTATGCAGATAAAGAATCGTCCGAGGATCGATAATCAATTGAAAATATTGCTTGGTTATAATTATTACAGGCACACCATTGATGTAAAACAACGAGTCGAAGCCTGGCTGAAGAGACTGAGGTCGCATGGTTTTAATGTTGATGGGTTCGTCCTAACGATTAATCCTCCCGGGCCTCGCTTGACTTGGGAAGAGCTTGAGCGTCGTTGGAAATATGGCGATCGCGAACTCTTCGGAATGTACGAGCGACTTGCCAGAGATTGTGAAGGGTATGATGTTTTTGTCAATTGTAACGGCAATGATTTACACCCTGAATTCGTAAAGTGCCTTTCGACATTTAATGTCTATTGCTGCTTCGATGACCCGGAATCGTCTTCAATACTTTCTGAACCAGTGGCTTCGGCCTATGACCTCTGTATGGTTGGAAATATAGCCTGTCTTGATATGTATCGACAATGGGGGGCAAAAGAGGTCAAGTGGTGGCCTATCGGTTATCACCCCAACGACTGTGATGAAACGCTGACAATAGACAAAATCGCATCGCATCCAAGAGCTCATGACCTTTCGTTGGTGTGTGATCGGCTCTCTGCGCATAGAAGTGAAAGACTATCAAGTTTTGTTAATGCCTTTCCCGAAGGGACTTATTATGGCCGTGGTTGGCCCAATGGTTTTCTCTCGGAAGAACAACGGGTACCGTTGTTTCAACAGACGAAGTTAGGCCCCAACTTTCACAACTCTATTGGCCCGGTTAATTCGAGAACCTTCGTTCTGCCAGCGAATGGAATCATGCAAATCTGTGATAATAGGAGTTGTCTAGGGAAAATTTTTGAACTCGGGAAAGAGGTCATAGGTTTTGATGATGTTAAAGAAGCTATTGATATGACTCGCTATTATCTAGCGCATGATAACGAACGTATTGAGTTGGCCATTGCCGGTTGGAAGAGAGCTAAGAAGGATTATAACGAGGTTGCTGTTTTTACGCTGCTGACTGATGCAGTTTCTAAAGGCCTTAACTCAAAAAAAGAAGTTCCCTCACAATATGATGTCCATGTTGCGTTGGGAAAGCATGAAATTGCGGGAAGACGACGTACTTTTTTGACCTCGCCCTTTGCTAAGGTCAAAAACTTTTTAACCTCTATCAGAAGGTAACAGGCCTAACTCTTGTGTCCATGGGTTTTGGATAACAGGAAGAATTTGATAGCGAATCAAAACTGCCTGGAATGTAAACAGAGAAAACTGGCTCTCGATAAGTGTTTGGGGAATGAATGAGAATTGTTTTTGTCACATCTGAATATGTCACCGAACAGAGTTTTGATGGTGGCCTTGCAAACTATCTTGGCCGAGTTTGTCCGATGTTGGCACAGATGGGGCATGAGGTAATAGTGGTTGTTGCTTCAGATCGCCAAGGGGAGCTCGTACAGGACGGAGTTGAAGTCCAACGAGTGGCAATTAATTCCAAGGTGTCGCTTTGGATAAATAAATGTGCTCGTCGACGCTTTAAGGCCACTGCTTCATGGCTGTCGAAGAGTTGGGCTTTCAGCCGTGTTTGTGCCAAAATTCACCGAAAAAGACCCATCGATCTTATACAATATGCGAGTTTCTCTGCAACCGGCCTCTTTCGGCTTAAGGATGTTCCTGCAGTTGTCCGTATCTCCAGTTTTGAACCTTTGTGGCAGAAAGCCTATGGCTGGCCAATTAATCTAGACAATCGACTCAGGGCGTGGTTGGAGAAAATAGCATTAAAGAATGCCGACGCGGTTTTTGGCCCCAGCCGTAGCATTGCAGAGGTTGTTGCGAAAGCTGTCAGCAGGCCGGTAGCGGTAATCGAACCCCCTTTTTCTCTCGACGATGCCGGGTGGGACAGCCAGCCCTACCTGGATTTGATAGAAGGTAAAAAATACATTCTGTTCTTTGGAACCTTGGGTGAACTCAAAGGCGTGTCTACAATCGCTGAAGTTGTTCGACCGTTTCTCCAAAACCATCCAGAATACTTATTTGTTTTTGTCGGCAAGGACTTTGGTTCCCAGGGAAGATCGATGATTGAGTATGTGTGGGAGAAAGCGGGTCCGCTTCGTTACAAGATCTTATACCTAGGGCAAATGCGTCATGCTCAGCTTTATCCTATTTTAGCCCATGCAACAGTTGTTCTTCTCCCTTCGAGAGTCGACAATCTTCCCAATGCTTGTCTCGAGGCAATGGCGTTAAAGCGAATTGTTGTTGGCACAAGAGGCGCGAGCTTTGAACAACTGATCAAGGATGGAGAGAGTGGCTTCTTAATCTCTCCTGATGCCCCGACTGAGCTCCTCGGAACGGTCGAAAAAGCCATAACTCTTTCAGAGTCGGCTAGGGAAAGAATGGGTAAAATAGCTGCAGAGAGAATTAAAACATTATGTCCAGAGAAGACAGTAGCTCAACTCATAGACTTCTATACTGCCACTATTTCAAGTTGGAGGAATTAGTCTCTTGCCCCCCAGATTATTCAATATCTGCGACAGCCCGATGGCGTTCTACTTCCAACGGCAGTCTGAGACCGTTAATGCGTTTTACGGAGATAGCTCCTGGCGTTATTACTATGATGCGTACATGGTACCCGGTGGGCAGTATTTTCTTGATCTCTCTGATTTGAACTCTCGTGATGAGGTTATGGCCGAATTGGAGAGTGCGGAAGTCCTGCTTTTTCACGCGACGCGAAACTACAGGCGGCCACTAAAGTGCCGTGACGGTCTGATAAAAAGTACAGATTATCCCAAAGGAAAGGTGGAGATTGTCCTGATTCATGGTCAACCGGAAACCCTTGAAGTTTCCAGGACTGATGAATTTATAGAAAACAAAAAAAAATCATTACGGTTTTTGGTCGCAACGCCCAATCAATTGAATCTCTTTAAAAACGTTGAACTTTTCCCGATAGTCGCTCAATTTACCGCGGATGACCTGAACTACCAGCCTCGACCTGAATTTTTGAAAGCAGGTCATGAGGTCAAGATTCTCAGGAGAAGTGAGTGGAAAGCCAGTGCTGTGGCCGCTACGTTACTTCGTCAAATAGGCCTGAAAGGGGAGCTGTCTCCCGGGGGGGGCAAACAACAGCTCGATTTATTGCTATGCAAAGTTCTTGGCCGCACCACACCTCGCTTGTTGCCAAAGAAGATTTTTCAGAGTGAGCAAGAGGGTGTATCGATTACCTTTGACAACAGGTCCTTCTGGCAGGAGCTTTACGATGTTTTGAGCGATCTCCGATCCTCAGACATTTTGCTGGAAAATGACTGGAATGACTATCCCGGCGGTGGTTGTAACCACACCATTGGCATAGAGGCTTTGAGTATGGGGGTGGCGTGTTTCAACGCGATGACGAAAGCCAATGCCATGAAAATAACGGAATGGCTGGGAGCTGATCGGTTGCCGCCTCTGCCAAATTGGGAGAATGAGGCGCATTATTGGAAAGGCCATCAACGTTATTTACATGATCTGGTTTTCGATCAGGACTTTAGGCTTCATTTGAAAGATCAGTCACGGCAGTATTTTGTGGATTGGTATGATGCCGCTAATGTTGTGCCTAGAATTACTAAACAGTTGGAGCAGGTTTCCTGATGTTTAAGTTGTAGGAACGGTTTGAGAGGTCTAAAAGTGAAGTTGATTAGTACGTATACGCCAAGTCACACTCAATTTAAAGATGAGTGGTTTTTGCCATCTTTGCAGGATGACTACGATGTTTCAATGTATAGTTGCGATATTCAAGGTTCAGGAAAATATAAGGAAGCAGATTGGGTCGAGGGGATTTTGTTCAAGAATTTGAAAATTATTGAGACAATTAAAGAGAATATGGGCAGCATTTTTATTTACTCTGATGTCGATCTGCAGTTTTTTGCGCCAACGAAGCAGAAAGTTCTTAATGCGATCAAGGGGAAAGATGTCGTCTGCCAGTTAGATGATCTTCATGGAAATCTGTGTGCAGGTTTTATCGCTATCAGAGCAAATACGTTGACGTTAGAGTTGTGGCAGAAGGTCCATGCAGCGATTAAGACAGAAAGGCGAGACCAGATGGCGTTTAACCGTATCATTCGAGAAATGAAAGAAATCAGCTTTGGATGTTTACCTGTAGAGTTTTTTGGGACAGGAACTTTCAATGCACAAATATGGACACCTGGTGGTGCTTTTTATATCCCCCCCCATCCGGTTATGTATCATGCAAACTGGGTGGAAGGCGTGGACCAGAAGGTGGTTTTGTTAAAGCAGGTCAAAAAAACAGTTGAGCAGGGCCGATTGGCCATCGCGAAAAATAATGCGCGATTTTATTTGCGATATGGGCTTTTAGGATTAAAGTCGGTGTTGTTGCTAAAATATAATCCCCTTGCAAAAGTATATTCGAGTCCAGAATATACCTAGTGTTTTGTCGTTCCTGAAGTGTTGCAAGATTGCGACAGGTTTTTCCCAGCAACAAGGTGCTGCTTAGGGCCGATATACAGTGGCTTGCCGAGTCGTTTGCGGAAGGTTTTTATGATACCAAAAATAATAGCTGAGATTGGTTGTAACCACATGGGGCAAATGGATATCGCTCATGAGATGATCAAGATGGCTGCACAATTTTGCAAAGTTGATGTCATCAAGTTTCAAAAGCGTACCAACCTGGAGCTTTTGTCTCATGAGGAATTTGTCAAGCCACACCCCAATCCGGCTCATTCATATGGAGCCACCTATGGTGAACACCGTGAATTTTTGGAATTTGACCTTGATCAACACCGTCAGCTTAAATCCTGGTGTGAAGAGTGGGGTGCCGAATACAGTACTTCAGTATGGGATCTGACGGCTGCTAAAGAGATTGCTTCGCTTGAGCCTCAAATGCTCAAAATCCCTTCAGCATGTAATCTCGACTTTACTCTGTTGCAATGGCTGACGGTGCACTATGGGGGCCAAATCCATTTGTCTTTTGGTATGACCACACAGGCCGAAGAGGACAAAATTGTCGGCTTGTTTCATCGTGCGGGCCGTAATCAGGATTTGACCATATATGCATGCACTTCCGGGTACCCCGTTCCATTCGAAGATATCTGCCTGTATGAAATCAAGAGGTTGAAGCGAAAGTTTGGAGACATTGTCTCAGCCATTGGTTTTTCAGGCCATCATCTTGGTATTGCCGCTGATGTCGCTGCCCTGGCACTCGGGGCAACCTCCTTCGAGCGCCACTTCACTCTTGATCGCACCTGGAAGGGAACCGATCATGCTGCCAGTCTTGAACCTGATGGACTACGACGACTGGTCCGTGATCTGCGTAATGTATCAAGATCATTGACCTTCAAGGCGCAAGAGATCTTGTCAATAGAGTTTTCCCAACGTAAAAAGCTGAAGAGAAACGTCGATGAGTAATTTCATCGCATTGATCCCTCTGCGTGGCGGGTCCAAAAGTATTCCAGATAAAAATATCCGTCATATTGCCGGAAAGCCTCTCTGCGCCTGGGTGCTGGAAGCCGCATGTCAGTCCGGTGTTTTTTCGCAGGTCGTGGTTTCTACTGATTCACCGAAAATTGCTGAAGTTGTGCGCCGGCTTGGTCTGCCCGTCGATATCCTTGATCGTCCCGCCGAGTTCGCTACTGACAGTGCTTCAACCGAGTCGGTTATGTTACATGCGGCAAAAGAACTGGAATTTGATGTGCTTGTCACGATTCAAGCGACGTCACCCCTCGTTATTCCAGAAGACTTCAAGCGCGCACAAAAACTTTTTGATGCCGGTGGTTATGATTCGCTGCTAACCGCCGTACGTACCAGGCGGTTCTTCTGGAATGATGACGGGACCGCCTTGAACTATGCTCCTCAGCAGAGGCCTCGAAGGCAGGACTTTTCCGGAAGCCTGATGGAAAACGGTGCGTTCTATTTTACGAAACGCACTGCTCTGGAGAACACAGGTTGCCGCCTGGGAGGGCGGATCGGCATTTATGAAATGGCTGATAGTACAGCCGTTGAAATCGATGAGCCAGAGGACTGGGCTGTTGTGGAAACGGCATTATTTGGGCGGAAGATGTCAACACTGCAGCCGTTGCTGGAGAAGGTAAAATTGCTTGTTGTTGATGTGGACGGCACCCTTACGGATGCTGGGATGTATTGGTCAGAGGCGGGCGACCAGCTTAAGAAATTTAATACAAGAGACGCCAAAGGGCTCGAGTTGGTGAGAAAAGCTGGAATAGAGGTTGCCATAATGACAACAGAAGATTCTGCTATTGTGGTCGCGCGGGCGAAGAAACTTGGTATAAGTCTCTGCTTTACAGGTGTTGTCGATAAAAAGCCGTGTTTAATCGACCTGATAAACTCCAGGGGGCTCAATTCTAATCAGGTCGCCTATATTGGCGATGATGTCAATGATCTTGAATGCCTGCAAATGGCAGGTTTCTCTTCTTGCCCGGCAGATGCCGTCTCCAGGGTAACGTCCGTCGTCCACCATGTCTCAAGCTTTCCTGGTGGTGCCGGAGCTGTGAGATCTGTGTGCGATATGATTTGTGCCAGTAGAGTCCGATAAGTATCACCATGCGGGTTCTGAAACAGGATTGTGATGGTTTCCTCAGATAATAACGTGCGAAAAATATTGAAGTTGCTCGTCCCACCGGTATTCCTTCTGCTCTTTCAGCGGCTTCTCTCGCTAACAGGGCCTTCTGCATCCAGAGCTAACCCGGAAATCCTCAGGAAAAATGCTCAACTCAAGGGGGCCGGCAACGGAAGGAGAGCTTTTCTCTTGGCGACAGGCCCAAGTGTTAAACAGGAGGATCTTTCCTTGCTGGCAGGCGAGGACTGCTTTAGTGTCAGCAACTTTTTCCTGCATGAAAATATTGATATTATCAATCCGAAGTTTCACTTTTTTGCCCCTTATCATAAGCCTCTGATCAGAGATAATTTTGCGGACTGGCTCAGGTTGGCAGATCACTCCCTGCCAAAAGAGACAAAGATTTTTTTAGGTGCGGCTGATGAAAAAATTGTTCGTGAATATAACCTGTTTAAAGAGAGAGACGTGCACTATATTGAGTATGATGCAGGCGCTTCTGAGGATGAGGTGAATCTTGAAAACCCAATAACCCCGCCCAAAACAGGGCCCCTGATGATTCTGCCGGTGCTGTTTTATATGGGCTACAGCAATGTTTATCTGATTGGCTGTGATCATACTGTCCTGAGAGACTATAAAAAGAACCCGTTTGTAACAAACTTTTATAACTCAGAGAAAGATGTAAGAAAATCTTCCGTTAATACAATTTGGCTTCATAGTACGATTGGGCAAATAGAATGTGAACTGAACGTTTTCAAGAAGTATGATAATTACAGCAAGTTGTCAGAGAAAATCGGGATAAAAGTCGTGAACCTTTCAAAGGACTCATGGCTGGACTCCTTCGATTTCCAGACACTTGATAAAGTCATAAAAACTTCCCCGGGAAAATAGCTTCTATATGATAAAAAGCTTAAAACCATTTCTTCATATGTCGGAATTGACCAATGAAGAGAGAGCCTGGTTCAGTTCAGTCATAAGTGAAGATCGAGGTCTTCCCGACTTGGAAGGTGTCTGGACATTAATGGACACTGCCTGGGACGAGTGCGGGTGTGACCCTGATGTTATTGATGAGAGGATAGACCGTTTTTATGCACACCCGGTCTGGCTGCTGAACGGAATTTTTATCGAACAGCACGCGGAGTCATTAATCAACCGTCGTGTTTTTGCCGAGTATGTGGCGGGTCTTGCCCCTGAGAGGGTGGCCGATTTTGGCGGAGGATATGGAACTCTGGCACGAATGATCGGGTCGATTTGCCCCGATGTTGAGGTTCATATCGTGGAGCCACACCCACATGAAATTGCGATGTCGTTAGCAGGGGAAACCGACAACGTTAGCTATGTAGCTGAACTCTCAGGGCACTACGATGTGCTGCTAGCAACGGATGTTTTTGAGCATGTTCCGGACCCGTTGGGGTTGGTAGAAGAGACGGCTGCTCATTTATGCCTTGGGGGTCACTATTTGATTGCTAATTGCTTCTGGCCAGTCATTCGTTGTCACCTGCCTTCAACCTTCCACCTCAGGTGGTCCTGGAATGCAGCACTCATGAAGATGAACCTGAAGCCAGAGGAACTTGTCTCATACGGGAGGTCTTTCAAACGAACAGGGCCGGTCTCGGCGACCTCAGCACGCAAGCTTGAAAGGCGATCAGCAAAATGGTTCAGATTGATCGAGAAAATGAAACCGCAGTATCGAAAATATCTCTTACGTGTTTTGTTCGGTAAATTATGAAGATCGTTCATGTGTCAATAAGAGATTCAGAAGAAGGGGCCTCACGCGCGGCTTACCGTATTCATAGGGCGCAGGTTGAGGCTGGTCTTGATAGTCGCATGCGCGTTCTTGTTAGCGGTACAGGCGATGATAGAGTGATTTCAGGCTCTTGCTGTTCTCTATCGACCACTTTAGTTAGAGCGCTCCAGCGGCGTACCCGGGCATTTTCTCAGAGGGGGTGGCAGACAGACAACCCCGTCTTGCACACGTTCGGAGAGGATGCTATCGGGCTGATTGATGAACTTAACTTAAGTGATGTCGATATCGTCAATCTGCACTGGATTTCAGGGCTGTTGTCGGTGGCGGAAGTCGGTCGAATCAGAAAACCGATCGTCTGGACTTTTCACGATATGTGGCCTTTCTGTGGTGGTGAACATTACGCACCGAACGATTCCAGCGCACGCTTCAGAAAAGGGTATCAGACCGTAAATCGCCCTCCGGGAGAACGCGGTCCAGACCTGAACCGAAAAACCTGGGAGTCTAAAAAAAAGGCCTGGTCTCGACAGAAATTTAATATTGTCTGCCCCAGTCACTGGCTGGCCGATTGTGCACAGCAGAGTGTTCTGTTTGCCGATGCCGACGTATGTGTGATTCCACACCCTTTGGAGACAGAGAGTCTGTGGCGACCGGTTCCGCGCGATGCGGCGCGTAGGGAGTTGGACCTTCCTGCTGATAAGAAACTGATTCTTATGGGCGCTCCTGGAGGCACCACAGATCCAAGGAAGGGCGGCGATTTGTTGAATGGTGCTGTGCACCAACTAGCCGCAAGCCAGCTGGATGATGTGGAACTTGTGATCTATGGACAGACGCGCCCTGTAAACTCCCATGAGTGGCCTTGCCGTGTTCACTGGTTGGGAGAGGTGCGCGATGATCGCGTTCTGTCACAGGCCTATTCTGCGGCAGATGTTATGGTGGTTCCTTCCCGACAAGAGGCCTTTGGCCAGACAGCTTCTGAAGCTCAAGCCTGTGGCACTCCCGTTGTTGCCTTTGGCATTGGCGGCCTCCCTGATATTGTTGAACATCAGGTTACGGGATACCTTGCCCGTCCTTTTGAAGTCTCTGACTTGTCAGACGGGATCTCCTGGGTGCTTAACAACGAAGAACGCAGATGTGAGTTAGCAGCAGCTGCAAGGGCTTCGTCCCTGCGAAAGTTTGCCGAGCCGCTGGCCGCAGAGGCCTACACTGAATTGTACAAAAAAGTCTTAGCCGGTCAGGGCCTCAACTAACTTTAGCTGATACCCTGAATTATTTAGACACCCATACTTACTTTGATGTGATAGGCATCACTCCTGTTGATACCCCTCCATCGGCCACCTCGGCGAGGGTCATGTTGCCTGTCTTGACATCACAAATGGTTGCAGGAAAAAGTTTTGATACGAAATAGATTCAATGAAATATTCCGTTCTTTACGTGTGCCGGAAGCATATCACCCGGAACTTTTGAAGACGTATGATTTCCGTCGAGGTGATACTTTTCAGATTTATAGTGTTAAGGGCAATCGGATCTATGAGTCTGTTGATCTGGAAGATTATCCTACGACCAGGGGGCGCTCTGCAGTCTTTCGAAAATGGATCTTCCCAATCTTATCTGAACTCGAAAATAGAACATTTTGTGTCCACCTAGGAGATAGCCCTTGTGCTGAAATCGTTGAGGGTATGCTTAATTTCTGCTATTGCAAGCGGAAAACCGACGAAAGGGATTTGACGTTGATTCCTGATACTTATTACCAGAGTCAAAAAGGTTATGTGAGCAGAAGAGAATATAAAAAACTCTATAAATCCCCATGGGAAAATAAATTTGAGAAAGTTATTTTCAGAGGTGCATACACGGGTGAAAAGCCTCTTGACAAAAACATGCGCGCACAGTTGTGTGCTCTTAATAACCCGTTGATTGATGCGAAACTTACAGGGGTAAATAACCCTTGGGAGGAAGAAGAAATACGTCATCTTCGCGGCGAGTATATGAGCAAATACGAAATGGGGAAATATAAGTACCAAATTGACGTAGATGGCAATACGAATTCTTGGGATGCTTTTTTTTGGAAACTTATGTCAGGGAGCCTAACGTTTAAATTAAAGTCAGAGTGGCACCAATGGTATTACCATGAAATACAATCAGGAACTCATTATGTGGAATTTGGCGATTTTGACGATTTGGTAGACAAGCTGATGTTCTATAAACAGCATGATGACAGTGCTAAAAAAATCGCTCTTAATGCACAGAATTTTACAAAGGGTTTCAGATTTGAGGACCAATACAAGTTCTTTCTTGACGCATTGCAGCTTCCGGTTTAAACGAATCAGTTTAATCTGAAAGAGGGGTCAATTACCCGGAGCTTGCTTTGATGTGATCAGTCAACCTACGGTCTTGATACCCCTTAGCTTGCTGCGGTGTTTTTCATTATTATGCAATCCCAAGATTCAATACAAATGACAAAAACCGGCAATAACAAAACAGGTCCGCCCAAGGTTTCCCTGGTAACGCCGATCTTCAATAGGGCCGAAGACACTGTCGCTTTTTTAAAATCACTAACAAAGATATCTTACCCCAATTTTGAAACTATTATTATCGATGATGGCTCAACGGACGGGTCCAGTTTGCTTATCTCGGAACAATTCCCTTATGTGCGATTGCTGCAAGGTGACGGTAATCTCTGGTGGGCCGGAGGGACGAACCTGGGAGTTTGTGATGCATTAGAGCGTGGGGCAGATTTTATCCTCACGATCAATAATGACAACGAGGTTCCCCCAGATTTCTTGACAGTTCTTGTTGAAACGGCACTTGAAAATGATGACTGCATCATCAAATCCGTTGGGTACGATTATGAGGACAAGAAGACATTGAGGTTTTTTGGCGGAGAAATCCATTGGTGGCGAGGCAATATCAATCAGCTAATGAAAGAGATGGATCTAAAGAGCAAGACTGTCGAGGTTCCTTTCGCCAATGGCAACTCAACCCTGATTCCGGCAAAAGTGTTTCGCACGATTGGGCTATATGACGAAGAGTGTTGCCCACAGTATCACGCGGATACGGAATTGTTGCTGAGAGCCCGGAAGCAAGGTTTTCGGGTCCTGGTAGATAATCATAGTGTCATCTATAACAAGGCTGATCATTGCACCGGCAAATCTGCCGTTGAGGAAATGGGTTTTGTTGAATTGCTGAAAAACCGTCGTTCTGCCTACTACTTCAAGGCAAATTATAAGATCTACAAAGAGCATTGTCCTTACAGGTTTTTCTTGTTCTTTCTTTTTTTGCGTTATGTCTTTCTTTTGAAAAGACTGGTCAAACGCAACATTGCGGGTTGTTTTGAATGCGTGTAGTCTATGACATTTCAGTACTTGGTGCGGGGCTTTATAGTCTCCCGGCACGTACCGGCGTTGCCCGATTCATTGACAATCTCAGGTCGGCACTGGTGTCCGAAGATGAAATTGAGCTGTCTTATTGTGCTTTTCATTCTCTTGAAAAGTATTTGCAACTCCGCATAAATTCTGATGCCATTGCCGGGTTGGATTGCGCGAACCTGTGTCCTCCGGGTAACCAGTTAGCCAAAATCGCAGAAACTATGATTGGGAGGGTGTACCCAAAGGCCTCTGCTTCAGAAACTCGGCCATTGCGGCGTCATACTCTTGGTGGCCTGCTTCATGCCATTAATGTCTTATTTGGCAATTGCGATCTTGTAGATATGGCCGGGAAGGATATTTTTCATTCGACTTTTTATCCATTTCCCAAGGCTGTAATGCAACCTGGGCATTTCAAACGTTTCATCACCATACATGACTTGATCCCGATCATGTGTCCTCAGTTTTTCGGGTTTGAGAAAAACCATTTGGCTCACCGGATCGTTAATAGTGTAGGTCCTGAAGACTGGGTGGTAACGAACTCCGAAGCAACCAAAGGGGATTTGTGCAATCATGCGCAAGTTGATCCTTTCAGGGTTTTTGTAACTCCTTTGGCTGCTTCGAAAATATTTTATCACTGCACAGATGCAAAACGGCTGTCCTCCGTTAGGGAGCAATATAAAATTCCAAATGAACCTTATATTTTAAGTGTTGCGACGCTTGAACCGCGAAAGAATATAGATCAGGTTATCCGCAGTTTTGTGGATTTTGTGCATGAGGAGCATGTCGAAAATTTGAATCTGGTGCTGGTGGGCACTCCGGGTTGGAGTTTCGGCAAGATTTTCGATGAAATTGGCCATGCGTCCACACTAAAAAGACGTATTATTGTAACTGGTTATGTTCATGATGATGATTTAACCGCTTTATACAGTGGTGCGATGATGTTTGTTTACCCCTCCTTTTACGAGGGATTTGGCCTCCCGCCATTGGAAGCAATGCAGTGTGGCGTCCCGGTTATAACGTCCAATACCTCGTCTCTTCCTGAAGTTGTCGGCAATGCAGGCATTATGGTTGACCCGACAGATGGTGCGGCCCTCAGTCAGGCCATGCTGGATATTTTCAGCCAGCCTTCTTTGCGTGAAAGCCTTTCTGGTAAATCCCTGGAAAGGGCCAGTCATTTCAGCTGGAAAAAATGTGCAGAACTGACCGTTGAGGCATATCGTACAGCCATGCGGAGTTGAACACGTTCAGACTGGAACCTGAGATGATAAAAACTGCAAAAAGGAGCTATAAATTGGTGGTGATATGTTCAATGATTATTTTTCATTAAGAAATGTGCAGGAAGAGCCTTATGTTCTGCCCGATTATCTGAATGACCACTTGCCAGTGAACCGGGAAGCAAATATCCTCGATATAGGCTGCGGACTCGGAGCATTTCTGCATGAACTGGCCAACAGGGGCTACACAGGCCTTACCGGCATTGATATTTCTGATGAGGCGATTTCGGTATGTTTGCGTAAGGGTCTTTCGGTCGAAAAAATTGACTCGTTGAATAACTACTGTCAAGGTTCTACAAAACGCTTTGATTTCATTATGATGAGCCATGTGCTGGAACATCTTGAGAAAGAAAAAGTTATTGAAACATTGGCTCTGATTCGAGTCAAATTACTGGCACCCGGAGGTCTATTAGTTTTGATGGTCCCTAATGCCCAGTCGAATACAGGTTGTTATTGGGCCTATGAGGACTTCACCCACCATACACTTTTTACGACCGGCAGCCTGTCCTTCGTTCTGCGCGCCGCGGGTTTTGACTCTGTCGTGTTCCTTGATGCTGATGGTCTGTCAGAATCAAGCATGCCTGGCCGATGGTTGCGATTTTTATTTTTGCAAATATACAAGTTCAATATCTGGTTCTGGAACCGGGTCACAAATAGTTCTTTCCATAGATCGAGCCAGCAAATTTTTACTTACGAGTTAAAGGTATTGGCGAAGGTAAGCGGATAGATGTCATAATGCCTGAATTCGGGTTACATAAGTTATCGCTTTTCCTATGGGATTCTATCTGGTTGGGTTTATTCCGAACCAAACAGCAGAAAAGCCGGCAAGCAAGACAGAAGGTTTTGATTATACGCCTCGACGCGATCGGTGATTTTGTTCTTTGGCTTGATGCTGCCCGCGCACTGCGGGAATGCTATCCGCGCAAACAGTTTGATGTTACGTTACTGGCCAATGCTGTATGGGCTCCTCTGGCAAAGGACCTTGGAATCTTTGATTCTGTCTGGTCATTAGACAGGAAAAAATTTATCTGGAATCCATTTTACAGGCTTAAGCAGTTTCTCTTGGTACGTCGGCAATATTTCGAGCTTGTTGTTCATCCTGTGACCTCCCGTGAATTCAGTTTTGGCGATAGTTTGGTGCGAGCTTCTGGAGCTTTGAGCCGGATCGGTTCCCAGGGTGACATTGTCAACAGCTCCCCGTTCTCGAAAAAAATCTCTGATTCCTGGTATACAAAACTGCTGATAGCGGAGCAAGGGGAGATGCCGGAATTGCAACGGCATGATGAATTTATCCGAGATCTGGGCTGTGCTGAATTTAAATCATCTGTTCCGAGTTTTACTTTTCAATATGATTTGCCTGCAGGGTTCGTCCATCAGAAATTCTATGTTGTTGTGCCTGGAGCAGGAGCTCAGTACAGACAGTGGCCGCTTGAGAATTTTGCCCAAATAGCAAGATCGGTCTACGATCTAACCGGCCTGACCGCCGTAGTTTGCGGTGCCAAGTCAGAATCTTCGCTTGGTGATCGTCTCATTGATATCCAACCCGGTCTTTTCAAGAATTGGGTTGGCAAGACCTCATTACGTGAATTGGTCGCAATTATCAATGCTGCGGAGTTTGTGCTGAGCAACGAGACAAGTGCGATTCATATCGCTGCATTATTGAATGTACCTTCCGTGTGCATCTTGGGTGGCGGTCATTTTGGGCGTTTCCTGCCCTACGAAGTTGATAATAAAAAAGTGAAGAATGTTCCTTTGCCTGTCTACGTGGCGATGGACTGCTTTCATTGCAACTGGCAGTGCCGGTTCAATGTCCCTAAGGGGCGTCCTGCTCCCTGTGTTGAAAATGTGAAAGTCGAGGCAGCCTTGAAAACTATCGAGCAAGTTCTCATGCGGCTTGAATGAACAAGTATCTTATTTGTGGCTAATGGAACTTTGCCCCCGGAGATCTTTGTGAAGATCCAAACGTTAAAATGTCTTGACGCATCGTTAGGCCGCATGTTGACCTCGCTCTGGCCGGTATTCAGAGCCTATCCAAAGGTCCCGAAGGCTCCACGCCGGGTTCTGTTTATTCGCCCGGGAGGGATTGGCGACGCTGTTTTACTGATTCCTGCGATCAGAACTTTTTCAGTCCATTTCCCTGAATGTGGGGTTGATGTTTTGGCAGAAAAACGCAATGTTCAGGTATTCGGCTTTTGTCAGGGAATCGCGAATGTTTTTTGTTATGATCGCCCATCGGATTGGCTGAAAGTCTGGCGCAATCATTACGATGTCGTTATCGACACGGAACAGTGGTATCGCCTCTCCACACTGTTTGGCCGACTCTTTGGTGGACAATGTCTGATCGGTTTCGGTGGCAATGAGCGCAAGCGCTTGTTAAGCTTTGCCGTCGATTATGACCTTGACCGTTACGAATCCATTAGTTTTCTGTCGCTTCTGGAGCCTTGGAGAAAGGAACTTCCGGAAAAGATCAAGACACCTTTTTTGGAACTCGGTGAGAATGGGCGGGAAAAGATTTACGGGCTTCTTGAAAACGTTCTGCCTGGAAAATTCGTTGCGATCTGTCCGGGGGGGAGTCGTCCGGAAAAGTCCTGGGGAGAGGCGAAGTTTTCGAAATTAGCTCAGCGGCTCGCAGAAAAGGATGTGCGTTGCGTGATCCTTGGCGGAAAGGATGATGCCACCATTTCGGAGAGGATTGCTTTGGCAGGGAAGGGTGTGAGTCTTGCCGGGAAAATCAGTTTGTTTGAAACTGCTGTCACTTTGCAAGAGAGTGCTGTTACGGTTGCCAATGATACAGGATTGTTGCATTTAGCTGTAGGGCTGGGCCGGCCCGCGGTCGGTATCTTTGGCCCGAGCAGTGTCAAAAAGTGGGGACCATGTGGTAAAGATGATTATATTTTTTTAAATGACTGTTCATGCGCGCCATGCTCTTCTTTTGGGGTTTTGCCTAAATGTTCGAATGGTTTTGAATGTATGTCCGGTATTGATGTTGTTTCGGTTAGTGAGGTTGTCGTAGCTTATTGTCTGAAACCATAATTGCTTGGTAAAACGTGGGAAAATCAGGGGCCTGATGGCTTAGGTGCTATGGATAGCTATACATCAGAAATGAAGTCCTGGCTTGATTCAAGATTCCGTAAGGTAGATTCAGCTGGTATTTATTGGGCCCATCAGCCAATATACGGTTTCAGGAAGGGGCCAACCGAACCCGGAATGACGAATCGGTATGCTATTACATACCAGACGATGAAAGCACTTTCTCATCTCAATTTTAAGACTTTTCTGGATGTCGGTGGTGCTGAAGGGTACAAGGCTGCACTTGTCAAATTACTTTTTAATTCCGAGGTCCGAACTTGTGATCTTTCAGAAGAAGCCTGTCTTAGGGCAAAGGAGATTTTCGGTGTTGACGGTGATCCGGTCGATATACATCATCTCCCATACGCAGACGATCAGTTCGATGTGGTCCTTTGCAGTGAGACTTTGGAACATGTCGAGGATATGGAAAGTGCCACTACAGAACTATTAAGGGTAAGTCGCAAGGCTTTGGTGATCACTGTGCCGCACGAACCGGAACGTATTATTCAGAGAAACATTTCCAAAAATATCCCCCATGCCCACATTCATAGTCTAGATGTCAACAGTTTTAATTTTACCTGTCCACCTGCAACCCGAATCCTTGTCCGTAAAATGCTGCCTCCTTTTCTGAAAATCGCGTGTGTTGTCGTAGATGGCATTAAAAGAGGTCGCGTGGAGGGTTATCCCGATGTTCTAGTCCAACTTTATGATGCACTTGTCCCTGTTTTTCAGTTTGTATTTGGAGAAAAGTCCGTTTCACTGCTTATTTCTGCAGACAACCTTTTATCTAAATACTCAAAATCATATAGTGGAATGACGCTGGTTATTCTCAAAGACGAGAGTTGTTATTGTGAAAAACCCAAAAGGTTGGTTTCTCCGTCTCAGGTTATAGGTTTCAAGGTTCCTTTTCACTATATGTGAAAAGGATAGGATGGTGTGAAAAGGTGTCCGGGTGGATATTACTGAAAACTGCAATGAGTTTTTTACAAAGAAGGAAAGGCCTGACCGGATGTTGACCTATCAAATAATATCTTTCCTGCTTGCTGCCTTCCTTCTCGGCGCCATCATCGGCTCTTTCCTCAACGTCTGCATCTACCGCATCCCGGCCGGTCTTTCCATCATCAAACCCCGCTCGCGCTGCCCGCAGTGCTTGGCGCCGATCCGCTGGTACCACAACCTGCCGATCCTCAGCTGGTTGCTGCTCAAGGGCCGCTGCGCGGACTGTGCGGCGCCGGTTGCGATCCGCTACCCGTTGGTCGAGGGGCTGACCGGGCTGCTGTTCGCCCTGTTCTTCTACCGGTTCGGTTTCCACCCGGTGACCCTGGTGTTCTGGCTGCTGTGCGCGGCCCTGGTCACGATCAGCTTCATCGACCTGGACCACCAGATCATTCCCGACGTGATCAGTCTGCCCGGCATCCCGATCGGCTTCCTCTGCTCCTTTACCGTGCCCTGGCTGACCTGGCAGAGTTCGCTGCTCGGCATACTGGTCGGCGGCGGCAGCCTGCTGGCGATCGCCCTCGGATATGAATTCCTGACCAAAAAGGAGGGCATGGGTCTTGGCGACGTCAAACTGCTCGCCATGCTCGGCGCCTTTCTCGGCCTGGGCGCGGTGTTCCCGATCATCTTCATCGGTTCCGTGCTGGGCAGCCTGGTCGGGGTGCCATTGATGCTGGTCAAAAAGGCCGACCGCAAGCTGGCGATTCCGTTCGGGCCTTTCCTGGCCGGCGGGGCCCTGATCTACGGATACTTCATTGCCTTCTGGGACCCGCTGATGCGCTGGTACGGCGCCGCCTTGCTGGAAATCTGGCGGACGATTTTCTCCTGAACGGCCCCTTTCTGACGAATTCCCCGGTTATTTTCTGCAGCAAACCGCAAAAAAAAACATCAGTTGGACCACGGGATATTGTGGCCGGGGCGGAAACCGCCCACTTGATCTTGTGGTGGATGGCGCAAATCATGTGATTTTTCAGATAGATATGGTTCTTACGTGACTATAATTGCTTGACAGTGGTTTTAATTAACCTATAATTTCACCTAATTTAGTATAATTGATCCAACATTAGCTGATGGTTTGCCAATGAAAAATCGAGTCAAGGACATTCGTGAGGAGCAGTTGATGAGCAAGGCCGAGCTGGCCCGCAAGGCCGGCGTCTCGCCGGTCACTGTTGACCGGATCGAAAATGGCGAAGCCTGCCGCATGTCCACCAAACGCAAGATCATTCTGGCCCTGGGGCTCGGCCTGAAAGACCGTAACCGGGTTTTTCCTGAAGATTGATCGATGAACTGGTATGCCGCTTGCTTCCGGTTTTAAAAGACTGCGCAGAATGCATATGATTACTCATGGCCAGAGGCGATAATGTTATTTAACAACAAAAAAAAGGATGTCGTCGGGATCGATATCGGCTCCAGTTCGGTAAAGCTGGTCCAGCTCAGGGAAGCCAAGGGCGGTTATCAGCTGGAAACCCTCGGCATGTCGCTGCTGCCGGCGGAGGCGATCGTCGATAATGCCATCATGGATTCCCAGTCGGTCATCGATGTCGTCAAAAATCTGGTGGAAAGCCTGAAGGTCAAGACAAAAAATGTCGCCACGGCGGTTTCCGGGCACTCGGTGATCATCAGGAAGATCCAGCTGCCCATCATGACCGAAGATGAGATGGAGGCCTCCATCCAGTGGGAGGCCGAACAATACATCCCCTTCGAAATTGCTGAAGTCAACCTGGATTTCCAGATTCTCGGCGCCGATCCCAATGATGCTTCGCAGATGGACGTGATCCTGGTTGCCGCCAAGAAGGAATTTGTCAGCGATTATGTGACCTTGCTGAAAGAGTGTGGCTTCAACCCGGTGGTCATGGATATCGATTGCTTCACCGTGGAAAATGTCTTTGAGGTCGGTTACGGTATCGACGACCAGACCGTCGCCCTGATCGACATGGGCGCCAGCTCGATGAACGTGAATATCCTCAAAAACGGCGTATCCGCCTTCACCCGCGACATCCAGATCGGCGGCAATGCCTACAATGAGGAAATCCAGAAGCGGCTCGGCCTGAACAATGAGGATGCCGAAAAAGTCAAGCTGGGCGGGGAGGTCGACGGGGTCAGTCCCGCGGAGATCGAGGCGATCATCGCCGATGCCACCGAAGCCCTCACCCAGGAAGTGCAGCGCTCCATCGACTTCTTTTCGGCGACCTCATCTGACGAAAAAATCCAGAAGGTTTTCATTACCGGCGGCGTCGCCCTGGTGCCGCCGGTCAAGCTCTCGCTGGCCAAACGACTTGGGGTCGAGGTCGAGATTATGGACACCTGGCGGCACATTACTTACAGCGAAAAGGCCTTCGACCCCGAATACCTGCAAGCGGTCGGCCCGATCTTTTCCGTTGCTGCAGGCCTGGCCATGCGGAGGAGGGGAGACAAATGATCCGCATCAACCTTCTTCCCGTCAAGGCGGCCCAGAAAAAAGAGAAGCTCAGGGGCCAGCTGATCGTCGTGTTCCTGGTCCTGGTGGTGACCGTCGCCCTGTGCGGCTCGGTCTACATGTATTTTTTAAACCGGGTCCAGGATGCCCAGGCCGAGATCGATCAGAAGCGATTCGAGATTTCCAAGTTGATGAAGACGATTGGTGAAGTCAACCAGTTCAAGAAACGCCAAGAGGAACTGCGGGCCAAGCTCGATGTGCTCGACAAGCTGCAGGCGGCACGTTCGGGGCCGGTTCACCTGCTCGATGAGCTTTTCAAGGCCATGCCGGAAAAACTCTGGCTGACCGCCTTCAGTGAATCGGGCGGTACCGCCAAGATTGAAGGAATCGGCATAAACGAAGAGACGGTGGCGCTGTTCATGCGCAGCCTCGAGGCTTCCGATTATTACGGCAATGTGGAATTGCAGGTCACCCAGCTGATTCTGCAGGAAGGCAACAAGTTCCAGAAATTCAGCCTGGTCTGCAAAACCACGACCAAAAAACCGGACATCAAGATTGACGGGGCCCCGAAAAAGAAAAAATCGGGTGGAACCTGATCGTTTCAGGGAGTTTATCGCCACATGAACGCGCGCATGGAAAAAATTCTCAAACTGCCCCTGTACCAGAGATTGCTCGGCCTCGGGGTGCTGGTCGCATTGCTCGTCGGAGCCTTTGCCTGGTTCATGGTGATGCCCCAGCTCGACAAGCTGGAGCAACTGGACGGGGAAAAGCAGCGCCTGGATGCCGAATTGATCCAGAAACAGCAGATTGCCAATAATCTGCCGAAATTCAAGGCGGAATTCGCCAAATTGGAAAAGCAGCTGGAAAAGGCGCTCACCAAGCTGCC
>RRYU01006072.1_pt1 | contig 29308 bp, 22 predicted proteins | sample 2162651 | NCBI WGS metagenome assembly RRYU01 (sample SAMN10267283, study PRJNA491782) | microbial mat metagenome | isolation source: biomat in the production well | place: Japan: Minami-Kanto gas field, natural gas well KTG3 | collected 2017-06 | reverse complement strand
TTTAGGCTTTTGACAAAATCAAAAATTAAAAAGGGACAATTGGATGAGCTTAATTCTATTACAGAGGGGCAAAAAAATGAATTAAATCGTTTAATAGCGTCTTATGAGGCATATTATAAAAAACCTTATGCGGAGGATGTTTTTGAGGATATTGATTTTTCGATTGAGCAAAAGGTTATAGTTTTGGTTGAAGCTTTGGCTCAAGATGTTTTTAGTTTTGCTAATCCAGATTTGCTTGATTATTTTAAGGGGTCCAGAAAGATAATTCAAAATATTGTTAGGGATCGTATTTTACTTCATACTGATGAATTTAAAGAAATAATTGATAGTTATGGTTTTGATCGATTTGTTGATGGTGTTTTTAAAAAAGTTGAGGTGGCATTGGTAAAAATTATTAAGATTTCTATGGAGCGCGAAAATGCTTTAGATCAAGAATCTTTGAGAAGTATACTTAGAGTTGCATTTGAACCACTTGTTGCTAATTTGACGGATAATGTTGCTAAATATATTCAAAATTCTTTTGCTGAAAAAAAAGGTATTTCTACTATAGAGTCGTACGAAAAAAACTTAAATGTTTTAAAAAACTTTGTGCATGGGGGACATGAGGGGCTTAATTCTAGGGCTGATCTTGAGAGTTACTTATCTGCAATTTTACTTAGAAAGGTTAGTGAGTCGGGATCTGTGGGATTAATTTCTGTAGATGTTCCAAATGATGGTCTTGAACATGTGCCAACGGATAGACTTTTTATTTTTAGAAAAAACTTAATTACTCTGCTTAAAGAACATGGTGAGGTTTATTATGATGATGCTAGCCGATTTACTGTATTGTTGGATACGGTTGATTATGATGAATTAGTTAAAAAAGCTAATGATTTGTCTGAGGCATATATGGATATTTCTGGTTTACGTTTAAATATTAGTTTAGCATATTGGGATTATCCTCTATTTAGTGCTTCTATGGGTACATATTTTGAGGATTATGAGGGAGATTATAGTGATATTATGTACAATTTAGAGCTTCCATTTTTACTTAAAAAGCTTGATGAAGGTTTCGAACTTAATTCTGAAGATAGTAGAATTAGGTTTATGGGAGAGTATCTATCTGAGAGTGTTATGCGTAGATCTTTAGGTACTTGGTACGATGAAGAATATTATATAGATATTCTTAAAAAATTGGTGCAAAAGCTAAGAGATGATAGGGCGGAAAATTTTTCGTTATTGAAATTGGTACATTTTGTTGAAGAAAGGTCAAATGTAGCAATAGTTACTCCAAAAAGAGCTGTAAATCCAATTTTATTAGTATCTGAACAGGCTACAATTGTAAATGTTGTGGATGATGGAGAGCAGACTATGATAGTGCTTGGTGAAGATGATATTTTGACTGAGTTTCATTATAGAGGTGGGGATGATACAATTTTAGATATTGATGAGGATGATGTATTGACTAATCATGGGGCTGATTTAAAAAACTCTATTGATTTTAATGATTTACATTTTTCATTAAATAGGGAATTGATGAGGGTTGTTTATACAAACATTGTAACACTTGAGGGTAAAATTGCTTTTGCTAAGTATGTAGATCGACTTTCTAATGGTGTTTCTAAATATATTAAAAATTTAAGTTCTTTTACTGATGTGGCTAATCTAAACCCACCTTTAGCTAGAAAATTAACCAGTTTTATATATCGAAACTCTGGTACGGAGATGCCAGTTGTTAAATTTGAAGATTTTATTGATTTTTCTGCAAAATCGACTTTAGAGTCAGTATTGGATGATGAATACCTTTTATTGTTGCAAAAATTGACTGATGATGCTTTATCTTGTGTCTCTCAAAAACCTTTGTCAGATATTGATGGGGAGGAGGGAGAAGAAGAAGATAATTTTTCGTATGAGTTTTTTGATATGATAAGATCTAGATTGACTTCTGATGAGCGTAAATGGTTTGAAGGACTTTATTATTTTGCGGTTAGTCGTGCAAATATTGGTGATAGTATGGTGGGTAAAAAGGTTGATTTATCGAGTGCTAGAGTTAAAGATTTAAGTAATGAAATTACAGCGCTGTTTACTGATCTTGAGGAGATGCCTATTAGTGTCTCTGAGGAAATAGGATTGCGTTTGGGCTCTGATGACATTAAGGATGTTTTGACTAGTTTGGGATCTGTTAACTTGGGTGAATCTTTTGAAAATCTTGAATTTACTGATGTATTGGATAATTTATTTTCTAGACTACGTCATCATTTTTCTCTTATGCGTATGAAACTTTCAGTTTTTATTCAAGATTCTGCTTCTATTAAAGATGCTCTTGTGTTGACTGAAATGGCTTCAAAAATTGAGGTTCTTGTAAATGGTATTGATTCATTAGTTCATTGTTTACCAAATATTTTAAAAAATAATGGAGTGGATGCTTTATCGATAGACTCTGTACGTGATAATACTAAGGTCAAAAATGAAATGTTTAGTTTATTTGAATATGCGGTTAATGTACTTGAGAGTTGTGAAACAAGTAAATTTTTAAGATCAAATAAAGATAAAAAAGATGTTTCTGGAGTGATTAAATTTCAAGAAATGCGAACGGGTCGTTATAAGAGGACTACTTTAAATGAAATAAATAAAAGTTTAAATGGAATGAATTTTGAAATTGTGGATGATATGAAATCAACAGATCTTTCAAATTTGGTTGTTTCTTTAAATGATCTTGCTGGTGCTTATGCAAATGTAAATGTTATAGGTTCTTCAGATGATACTAAAATTTTGATGCATCCAAGATTTGTTGTGGCAGTTCAGGAGATTGTTGATGAGGCAACAAATGTTTTTGCTTTGTTGCGTGATAATCCTACTATAGATTTTGATGATGTTGAGGCTAGGTTGCCTGATGGTGCTGTTGTTAGTGCTATGACTAAACGTGTGGTTTCGCCTTATGCTAGATTTGATAATCCTACTATTCCGGATGAAGGTGTTGCAAAACGTGCTGAGGATGATTGGAAAGCTGGAACTGTAGTTAATAGAATGGATACAAATCCCGATTTATCAAAAATGGAACCTGTTATTTTGCAAGAAAAACAATTAAATATCAAAGGTAAAAATGGCGTAAAAACGCAGAAGAAAGGCGAAGATATTGATGCAATTGTTGCAAAAGTATTGCAAACGATTCGTAATACTAGATAATTAGTGAAAAAAGCATTGACTTTGTTAATACTGCTCAATATAATCAAGTGGCTTTGAGTGAGAAACGGACTGAAACGTAACTAGTGTTTAGCTCTTAGGAAAGGAATAATCCTTCTTTGAGAGCTGACCATTAAGAGTCACAAAATGCACATTGAAAATTCGGAGGCTAAATTAATTTGAAACCGAATTAATTTATTGCAATTTTTTTTACCAATTGCTGGTTGAAGTAATTGGTTTTCTGAAAATTTTTTTTTAAATAATATAATAAGTTACTTAAAAGCGTAAAGTGGATGCCTCGACTCCGAGTTCCGATGAAGGACGCGATTAGCTGCGATAAGCTTCGGCGAGATGCTAGTAATCTTTGACCCGAAGGTTTCCGAATGGGGAAACCCAATGAGAGTAATGTCTCATTACGGTGTGTTAAAAATATAGGCACATCGAGGACACCTGGCGAACTGAAACATCTTAGTAGCCAGGGAAAAGAAATCAAAAGAGATTCCCTTAGTAGTGGCGAGCGAAAAGGGATAAGCCCAAACCGGTAGTTACGACTGCCGGGGTTGTAGGACCTCAATATGAACGACATCTCTATTAGACGAATTGCTCTGGAAAGAGCAACCATAGATGGTAATAGTCCAGTAGTTGAAAATAGGTTAAAGTTCTAGAGTGTTCCTGAGTAGGGTCGGACACGTGTAATCCGGCTTGAATCTGGGAGGACCACCTTCCAAGGCTAAACAGACTCGGAGATCAATAGTGAACAAGTACCGCGAGGGAAAGGTGAAAAGCACCCCGGGAGGGGGATGAAATAGTACCTGAAACTTTATGCTTATAAAGAGTAGGAGCTCGATTTATCGGGTGACTGCGTACTTTTTGTAGAACGGGCCAACGAGTTAGCTGTACGGCGCATGGTTAAGGGAGTAATACCCGGAGCCTTAGTGAAAGCGAGGGTGAACAACCCGTTCGTGTCGTGCACTAGACCCGAAACTGAGTGAGCCACTCATGGTCAGGCTGAAGCGTGGGTAAAACTACGTGGAGGGCCGAACCGACTTCTGTTACAAAAGGAGCGGATGAACTGTGAATAGGGGTGAAAAGCCTAACGAACTCAGAGATAGCTGGTTCTCCTCGAAATAGCTTTAGGGCTAGCCTCATGTTAATAGCGATAGGGGTAGGGCTCTGTTTAGGCTAGGGGGCGAAATAAGTCTACCAAACCTAGATAAACTTCGAATACTATCGTGAATTTCATGGGAGTCAGACTATGACAGCTAAGTGCCATAGTCAAAAGGGAAACAGCCCAGATCGCCATCTAAGGTCCCTAATATAGTTTAAGTGGTAAAGGATGTAGGATTGCGTATACAACCAGGAGGTTGGCTTAGAAGCAGCCATTCCTTTAAAGAGTGCGTAATAGCTCACTGGTCTATGCGATCCCGCGCCGAAAATATAACGGGGCTAAAACTATAACCGAAGATGCGAGTGGCTTGACTTTGTCAAGTCGCGGTAGAGGAGCGTTCCTGTCAGCGATGAAGTAGGATTGTGAAGTCCTGTGGAGCGTCAGGAAGTGAAAATGTTGGCATAAGTAACGTAATTTGGGTGAGAAACCCAAACGTCGAAAGTCCAAGGTTTCCCAAGCAACGTTAATCGGCTTGGGGTTAGTCGGTCCTAAGACGAGGTCGAAAGGCGTAGTCGATGGACAACAGGTTAATATTCCTGTACAACCTAGTTTCCGCCAGAGCAATACTAGAGTAATTCTGGATTTGTTGATTTAAGAGCTTCGGCTTAAGAGTTAACTGTCTAGTTGAACGAAAGTTGCGCTAGCTCAGGGGAGACGCGGTTGGATAACCGGAGCGTGTTAAAGAATTCACGTGTAAATAGTAAGTTTATGCTCTTTGAGGCAAATCCCTTAGAGTTCGCGAGCTATGAGTCAAAATGGTTCATCTTTGATGAGCTGATTCCGGCGATTTCAACTGACTAGAAAAGCCTCGGTAGCGAGGAAATTAGGTTACCGTACCGCAAACCAACGCTGGTGGACAGGTCGAGTAGACCAAGACGATCGAGATAACTACTGCTAAGGAACTCGGCAAAACAGCAGGTGTAACTTCGGGATAAACCTTGCCAGCTCTCTTTATTTATAGGGAGTGTCTGGCCGCAGCTAAAGATTCCACGCAACTGTTTACCAAAAACACAGGTCTCTGCTAAGTCGTAAGACTATGTATAGGGGCTGACGCCTGCCCAGTGCTAGAAGGTTACGAGGAGGGGTTCACGCTCTGAATCTAAGCCCTAGTGAACGGCGGCCGTAACTATAACGGTCCTAAGGTAGCGAAATTCCTTGTCGGGTAAGTTCCGACCCGCACGAATGGCGTAATGATGTGGAAACTGTCTCGGCAGTAGACTCGGTGAAATTGCAGAACTGGTAAAAATGCCAGTTAGTCATGGAAAGACGGAAAGACCCCGTGCAGCTTTACTATAGCTTGACATTGGTTTTGGATATAGTTTGTGCAGGATAGGTGGGAGACTTTGAAGATTAGGCGTCAGCCTGGTTGGAGTCGTCCTTGAGATACCACTCTTGCTATATTTAAAATCTAACTTGCGCCATTATCTGGTGCCAAGGACATTGTTTGGTGGGTAGTTTGACTGGGGCGGTCGCCTCCTAAAGAGTAACGGAGGCGCGCAAAGGTTCTCTAAGTCCGGATGGAAATCGGACTGATAGTGTAAACGCATAAGAGAGCTTTACTGTAAGACTTACAAGTCAAGCAGTTACGAAAGTAGGTGTTAGTGATCCGATAGTGGCATGTGGGTGCGCTATCGCTCAACGGATAAAAGTTACGCCGGGGATAACAGGCTTATAGATTCCAAGAGTTCATATCGACGAATCTGTTTGGCACCTCGATGTCGGCTCGTCCTATCCTGGGGCTGGAGAAGGTCCCAAGGGTTTGGCTGTTCGCCAATTAAAAGGGTACGCGAGCTGGGTTCAGAACGTCGTGAGACAGTTCGGTCCCTATCTTCCATGACCGTAGGATTTTTGAAGGATTCTGCCCCTAGTACGAGAGGACCGGGGTGGACGAACCTCTAGTGTATCTGTTGTCGTGTCAGCGGCATTGCAGAGTAGCTATGTTCGGTTGGATAACCGCTGAAAGCATCTAAGTGGGAAACCATTCCTAAGATTAGAAATCCCCATTAACCTCCCTGAAGACTACAGGGTTGATAGGCCACAGATGTACGCACAGTGATGTGTTTAGTCGAGTGGTTACTAATAGGTGATTGAACTTATTATTTTCAGAAAACTTTTTCGCTTCGACCAGTAATTAGTGAAAAAAAATGCATAAAAGCCATAATCTTGGCAGTTCTAGAGGTAGGGGTACACCTGTTACCTTCTCGAACACAGAAGTTAAGCCTACCATCGCCGATGTTACTGCGGCATGACCGTGGGAAAGTAGGGCGCTGCCAAGATTATGGCTTTTATAATGTATCAATATTGTTTAGTTTTGAGCTTTGTGAGCTGAGGGGATTGTGACATTGATACAATAGCTCAATTATTTTTTCGGTGTTTAGATCTTCTGTTTGAAGACCACAATTATTTAGACCGTTTTTAACTATTGTTAGACGGTGTATTATTTGTTTTTTGTGTTTATCAAAGTTTTTGTCTCTTTTTATTATATCTGAGGCTTTTTCTTTTGGATTTACTCTTTTAAAGAAATTTTGAAACGTGTCGTTTTTTCCTGATACCATACCTATAGTATATGGAACTATAACATAAAAGTTTTTTTCCATAATATCAGCATAGTCTATAAGTTTGCTTATGTACTGTGCATATTCGTATGTTTGTTCTTGTAGAAGTTTGTTTTGTTGTTTGTCTCCGAGTTCTTTAACTTGATTTATATACTCATTTAAGTCGAGTTTTTTTGATTTAACTAAAATTTGTATCGGAAAATCTAGAGAATTTAGAAAATTTTGGTATGAATATATAATTGCGTTTTGTTCGTCTTCTGACTTTAGGTTAAAATTTATGCTTGTTGTTTTGATTATACCTCTTATGCCTCCGTCTTTGAGTACGACTATGTTGTCTCTAATTTCTGATATACGCAAATATAGCTGTGTGCTTGTTATTTTATTATCTTTTTTTCCTATTCTTTTGTTTTCTTTATACATCTTTTGTGTTTATATTTGATTTTCCTTGGCTATCTAGTATTTTTGATAATTCTTTTAAATCTTTTCTATTTGGATTTTTTATTTCAGGTGATTCTTCTTTTTTTTCTATATCTTTTTTTATGAATGGGGATATAAATATGTCACCTTCGCCTTGTTTCCATATACGTTTTTTACCTAGTATCATATATTCTAGTAAATTTAGTAAATATACGTGAAAATCTAGGGTATATGGTTTTACGAATGCAAATGCGATGGTAAGTCCTGCGCAAACTAATACTACGGGCCCCCATACTACCCAAGAGTATGATGCTGAGAGTATAGTGTGAAATGCAAAGGTTATTCCACCGCCCACAACCATGATTATTAGCTGTTTAAAGGTAATAGATCCTATGATTGTGTCTTCTCTTTCTACGTTTTGTGGCACTTTAAATTGCATTTGTTTTTTTAAATCTCTTTATTTTAGCACAAAATTGGGGTTTTATCAATCCATCCTTTTTGATACTATACTTTTGTTCTTAACAAGGAATAAATTATGGAAACTAAAAATATTAGAAATTTCTGCATTATTGCGCATATTGATCATGGTAAATCTACTTTGGCTGATCGCTTTTTGGAGCTTACTTCTACATTGATGAAGCGTGATATGAAGCATGGTCAGATTTTGGACACTATGGATATTGAACAGGAGCGTGGAATTACAATAAAATTGCAGCCTGTTCGTATGGAATGGGAATATAAAGGGGAAATTTATGTATTAAATTTGATTGATACTCCGGGACATGTGGATTTTTCATATGAGGTTTCTAGGAGTTTGGCGGCTTGTGAAGGTGCTTTGTTGGTTGTGGATGCTACTCAAGGTATTGAGGCGCAGACTTTGGCAAATTGTTATATGGCTATGGAGCATAATTTGGAGATTATTCCAGTGTTAAATAAGATTGATCTACCTTCTGCTGATGTACCTAAAAGGGCTAAAGAAATTGAAGAATTTTTGGGTGTGTCTGCTGAGGATATTATATCTGTATCGGCTAAGGAAGGCACAAATGTTGATAAAATTTTGGGAGAAATTATCGAAAAAGTTCCAGCGCCAGAGGTTTCTAATGAAACTGATGAGCTTAAGGCTTTGATTTTTGATTCTATTTATGATCCTTATAAGGGGGTTGTGGTATATGTGCGGCTTGAGTCTGGTTCTATAAAAAGAGGTGATAAGGTTTGTTTTTTGAATACTAAAAAGGAAATAGAAGTTTTGGAGGTTGGCTATTTTAGGCCTAAATATGAGACTGCAAAGATTTTGGAGTCTGGAGAGGTTGGTTATGTGGTAACGGGACTTAAAACTGTGAGAGATGCGCGTGTTGGGGATACTGTTTGGAGATCGGGCTCTAGTCAGGTGTCTATGGAGGATGCAAAGGCTTTGCCTGGGTATAGCGTTGTAAAACCTTTTGTGTTTGCGGGAGTTTATTGTACTGACTCTGATGAATATCCATTACTTCGTGATGCTTTGGATAAGTTGCAAATAAATGATAGTGCGCTTAGTTTTGAGCCGGAGTCTTCTGGAGCTTTGGGACATGGGTTTAGATGTGGATTTTTGGGGCTTTTACATATGGAAATTGTACAAGAGAGACTGGAACGTGAATTTGATTTGGATCTGATTGTTACTGCTCCTTCGGTATCTTATGTGGTAAATAGAAAGGATGGAAATGCTATAGCAATTGCTTCGCCTGCGGAGCTGCCTGATCCAGTTTATATTGATAGTATTGAAGAACCTTGGGTAAAGGTTGAGGTTTTGGTTCCCAAGGAATATGTGGGGGCGGTTATGACTTTGTGCAATGAAAGGCGGGGGATTTCAAAAAACTTGAATTATATGGATGAAAATAGAGTTTTGATTGTGTATGAATTGCCGTTGGCTTCTATTGTTATTGATTTTTATGATTCTTTAAAAAGTGTGACTAGTGGATATGCTTCAATGAATTATGAGCATTTGAATTTTAGAGTAGGTGATTTACAAAAACTAGATGTTTTGGTTGCTGGTGAAAGAGTTGACGCGCTTTCTTTGATTGTACATAAGAGTAATGCTTTTTATGTGGGGCGTGATATTGTTAAAAAGTTGAAGGAGTTGATTCCTAGAGCTCAATTTTCTATTCCAATTCAGTCTGCTGTGGGTGGTAAAATACTTGCGAGGGAGACTATATCGGCTTATCGAAAAGATGTAACTGCAAAGCTTTATGGTGGTGATGTTACTCGAAAAAATAAGCTTTTAAAGAAACAAAAGGCTGGTAAAAAGCGTATGAAAATGGTGGGAAATGTTTCTTTGCCACAGGAGGCCTTTTTGGCTGTACTTAAAAAGGATTCAAAATAGCTTTAAAAAATGCTATAATTAGGAGACTAAAACAAAAATAAATGCTTAAAATTTTAAAATTTATATTTGGGATTTTTTCTCCGTATGTTAACTCATTTGAGCGTAGGGTTGATAGATTTTTTAAATCTGTTAAGTCTAATAATAGTCGACTTGAGGTTTCAAAAAAGCTTTTGGATTTGATGAAAGAAAATTTAATTGTGGTAAATGTTTGGATGGAAAAAAAATATAAAGGATATAAATATTTAAATAAAAGAACTCGAAAAAAAATGTATGAGGATGTTTTAGAGATTGAGAAAACCTTGATTGATACTATGAATTTGCCTTTTGTTAGGGAAGAAGATATAGGGCGTGAGCTTGATAATCGGGGTCTTAAAGTTCATTATAAAGAAGATGAAAAATTGAGGTATATATATGCGATAATGCAATTTTTGAAGCCTGGTAATTATTATCATTATATAAAAACGGCTAGTTTTGGTAAGCTTTTGCGTAATCCAAATGAACAGAAATTGGAGGGGGATTGTAATCAGATTGTTACTCTCTATATTTATTTGTATTCACTTAAGTATTCTATTGAGGATCTTAAAATAAAACTTTTGCCGGAGCATGTTTGTCTGCATTACAAAGGTGTTGATATTGAGTGTACGACGGGGCAATTTGCAAAATATACTGATTTTGAGCATATTTTACCTGTTACTGAGATTATTTCTACAAATCTTTTGGATTTGACTGATTTTAGGGAGGATGTGCAGATGATTGATCCGCGAGTGATATTAAAAAGTTCACAGTTAGCATTTGCGATTAGTAGTCTTAAACAGTTGGTGGAAAAAAATTTAAAAGTTGCTTATACAAATTTGGCAGTTTCGTTTTTGAATGGAAATAATTATGATTCTGCAATTTTCTATCTAAAAAAATTGGGTGATAAAAAGAAAATTAGTGATGCTTATTATAGTGCGGCAGTACATTATATGAAAATTCATAATTATAAAAAATCCTTATTTTATGCAGATAAGAGTGATGATGAAGCAATTAAGGAAATTATTAAGCATAATGAGGGGCTTTATTATTATAGAAAAGATCAAATAAAGAAGGCTTTAGAAATTTTTGAGGCGCTAGGGGATAAGGATATGCAAAAAGCTTGTTATGGAAAACTTTATAATCAGTTGGCAAAAAAAGTTAGAAATATAAAAACTTTAGAGGAGCAGCGGCGTAATAAAGCGGTTTATAAAAAAATGCTTGTTTTAGCCATTAAGCTTGAGGACAATACGCTTGAGTTAAATTTAAAAAGGACTTTGGATAGTATTAAGTAGTTTTAGTACTGAACTAATATAAATATACAGTTTGAGAAAAAACTGAAAATTTGCTATAATAATAAGATTATTATGGCTTAATTTAACTGCTTGTTTGAAAAATATTTTAAAAAACTAATTTACGTCTTATTTGTGGCAGCATTACTGTTTGTTAGTTTGATGTTGTTTTTTCCTAATTTAGTTAGTGATTGGGTGGACAAGGTCTTTGTCGAAGATCGTGAGGTTTTTAAGCCAATAAATACTTTTAGGATTGCTTTTGCAATTGATGTGGATAATTTTGAGCCAACAAGTGATATGCCTGCAGTAAGACAAAGGACGGTAAATATTTATGAGTCTTTAGTGAGGCTTGATAGGGATTTTAATCCGCGGACTTCTCTTGCTATTGCGTGGGGGCTTAAAGATGATCGTACATGGAATATCAAACTTAGACCTGATGTATATTTTCATGATGGCTCTAGTTTTGATGCTCAAGATGTTGAAGCTAGTTTTGAAAGGGCAAAAAATTATAGTGAATCTGAATTGACTGATTTATTTGATGCAGTGGAGAGTGTTAATGTGATTGCGGATAATGAATTAGATTTTATTACAAGTGAACCTGATCCCCTTTTTGTGCAAAAATTATCAAGGCTTTTGATAATACCAAGCGAAAATGAGAAAGAAAAAATTGATTTACCTATTGGTACTGCGGTTTATAAATATGATTCTTATGCTGATGGAGTTTTAAAACTTTCGGCATTTGAAAATTATTGGGGTAGCTCTGCAGTATTTGATAATGTGCAAATTTTATCTATCACTGATGCAAATGAGCGTGTTGATGCTTTATCATTTTTGGATATTGATTTTTTGGCATTTGTACCACACAGCTCTGTGACATACTTTGATCAGCTTGGTTATGAAGTTTCTATTGTTCCAAGTTTGCAGGTTCAATATTTGTTATTCAATCAAAAATCAAAATATTTTGAGTCTGAAAAAAATAAAAAATTAATATTTGATTTAATAGATAGGGAAGCAATGCGTAAATATTTGAATGCTTTGATTAAAAATTCTACACAATTTGTAGGTAATGGTGTTTTTGGTTATAACTCAGATGTGGACTTGAATGATGTGGATTTTAAAGCTCTTAAAACTCAAATTTTAGAATCTGACCTTAAGGGTCAGCATATAAAATTAGTTTTAGCCAATGGTCTTGATACTTTTGCTAATTACTTAGTGCAGGAATTTAAGTCTATGGGTATATTTTTGGATTTTAATTCTTATGATAGTGATGAGTATGTGGATATTTTAAAATCTGCGGACTGGGACTTAGCTTTAATGGCATATAGATCAAATACTGGTGATGCACTTAATTTTTATTCTAATAATGTTTTGACTGGTGCGGATGAAAATTATGCATATTATTCGGTTGAGGATGTTGATGATTTGATTGTTAAATCCTTAGTGAATATGGATGAAAAATCACGTTTAAAGGATATGAAAGAAATTCAAAGAATATTGGTTGAAAAAAACATTTATGGGGTTCCGTTGTTTGAATATGAGACTGTTTATGCTTATGTTAAAGCTTTAATTTATGAGCCACGCTTGGATGGAATAATATATATTGATGAAATAAAACAAAAAAATGAGATTTAGTATTCGCTCAAAATTAGTGATATCTGTGGTGCTTCTTATAAGTATTTTGTTTTCATTGACTGCGTTTTTGTTTATTGGTGAAAAGAAAAATGAGTTAACAGAAGAGCTTTACAATAAGGTTTATTCTTTCTCACGATTGACTTCGGGTAGTATTGTTGATGACTATGATTTGTATATGACAGAAAATAGTTTTATTTACTTTAATAGGGAAATAAAAAAGTTTTTTAATATGTGTAAGGGGGTGGATAAAATACAGGTTGTATCTTATGTTGGTGAGATTTTGTATGATTCGATAGTTGATGTAGAAAAAAAATATGATGGCGTTATTGCTAGGCAAATTAATAGTGAGGATCTCATAGGACAAATTCAATCTGAAAGTGTTTCTATAAAAGTTGCTGGTAATGGGATTATTTATGTTAAAGAAAATGATGATGGAAATTATAATTTTGTTGATGCTAATGAAAAATCAATTGAATTTGATTTGCAGGGTGAGCGATATGAATATTTTGTAGTGCCAGTGGATGATAAATACTCGACTGTTTACTATCTAAATTATGATGATTTGGATGCAAGTATTGATGCAATGAGGATTAGAATTATATATATGGCGGCGTTTGGGGTTTTGCTTGGTATTATTTTTTCTATTTGGATGGCTTCTACTTTGACTAAACCTATTCATCAACTTGAAAAGGGAGTTAAAAAGATTGCGCTTGGAGATTTTAGTGCTCGTGTTTATATAAAAACAAAAGATGAGGTGGCGTTTTTGGCAGATTCATTCAATAAAATGGCACAGGATTTAAGTGCGAGTATTAAGGCAAAACTTTATCAAGAGCGAATTAGTCGGGAATTGGAACTTGCTAAGCAAATACAGGATCAACTAATACCAAAGGTCATACCAAAAGCTGATGGAATAGATATTGCTGCTGCGCTTTTGCCAGCTGGTGAGATTGGTGGTGATATGTATGATTTTTTACCGTCATATCCAGGTCACTATAGTTTTTATTTGGGTGATGTGACAGGTCATGGTGTGCCGGCGGGTATTGTGAGTTCTATTGCTAGTGCACTTTTTTATGGATTTGCAAATTCTGGAAATTTGAAAGAAATTGTTATTGAGGTAAATAGGGTTTTGCGTAAAAAAACTATGTCAAATATGTTTATGACTATGTGTTTGCTTGATTGGGAGTTTAAGTTAAATAAAATGTCATTTGTTAGTGCTGGGCATGAACAAATTTTGCATTATAGTGCGGCTGCGGAGGCAATTAACTTAGCACCTGCAGGCGGGCTTGCTATTGGTATGGTTCAGGATATAAGTCCTCATTTAAAGATTGAGCAGATTAATATGAGTAGTGGAGATTTTATTGTTATTTATAGTGATGGAATACCAGAGGCTTGGATGTCTAAAACTGAAACTTATGGAATGGAAAGATTTATGCAGTCGGTGACTAAAAATTCAAAACTTAAGACTGCTGAGGAGATCAAAAATGCGATTTTGATTGATCTAAAAAACTTTGTTTCTGGGTATAAACAAATGGATGATATTACAATACTGGTGATTAAAAAGCTTTAGATACCTGGTACTGGAAATTTAAGACAGGTTTCTTTTACTTCTTGTTTGATTTTATTGAGCTCGTTTTGATTGTCGATTGAGTCTATTACTCTTGAAATCCAGTTTGCAATTTTTTCCATCTCTGCTTCTTTCATTCCTCTGGTTGTGATGGCTGGTGTGCCGAGTCTGATGCCTGATGGGTCAAATGGGCTTTTTTTGTCGAATGGTACTGTGTTTTTATTGAGAGTTATACCTACCAAATCTAGTGCGTTTTGTGCGTCTTTGCCGCTAACGTTTTTGTTTGTTAGGTCTATGAGTATTAGATGAGTGTCTGTGCCGTCTGATACTAGTTTAAAATTGTACCTTTTAAGTTCGCTTGCTAGGTGTTTAGCGTTTGCAATGACTTGTATAGCATATTGTTTAAAGTCTGGTGAGAGAGCCTCTTTGAATGCAATAGCTTTGCCTGCGATTGTATGTTCATGAGGGCCACCTTGTAGTCCTGGAAAAACTGCTCTGTCTATTGCTTTTGCAAATTTTTGTTTACACATAATTATAGCTCCACGAGGTCCGCGCAGTGTTTTGTGTGTTGTAGTTGTTACTACGTCAAAAAATGCTACTGGGGATTCGAGTGCTTCTCCTGCAATTAATCCTGCAGTGTGTGAAATGTCTGCCATAGTTATTGCTCCAACTTCGTCTGCAATTTCTTTAAATTTTTTCCATTCTATATCTCTTGGATATGCTGTATATCCGGCGATTATAAGTTTTGGTTTATGTTCGAGTGCTAATTGTCTAACTTTTTCCATGTCGATTTTGCCTGTTTCTTCGTCTACTTCATATTGCACAAAGTTGTATGCTTTTCCTGAGAATGAGATTGGTAATCCGTGTGTGATATGTCCTCCATGGTCTAATTTTAGTCCCATTACTGTGTCTCCAAATTCTAATAATGCAAAGTATACGGCTGTGTTGGCTGGTGATCCTGAGTATGGTTGTACGTTTACGTGCTCTGCTCCAAAGAGTTGTTTTGCACGCTCAATTGCTAATATCTCTATTTTGTCGATGTTTTCTTGTCCGCCGTAGTATCTTTTACCTGGATATCCTTCTGAGTATTTATTTGTAAGAATCGATCCGCAGGCTTGCATTACAGCTTCTGATGTATAGTTTTCAGATGGAATTAACTCAATGCCCTCAGCTTGTCTGATTTTTTCTGCCTGAATTAGGTCGTATATTTCTGTATCTTGATTTTGTATTTGTGACATCTATTTTTGGTTATTTGTATATTTGGGATTGAGTGATAATCATATTAACTCGCTGGTCGTGTGTCTCTGAAGGAATGGAGTTAAATATTTGAAAATCATATGCTGGAGCTATCTTAATGCAATTTTTGTTTTTTAGGAAATTATCGTAAAAACCTTTGCCATATCCGATCCTGTTGAGCTTTTTGTCGAATGCTAATCCGGGCACAAAGATCAAATCTAGTGGTGTTTCTGAGCTAGGGGACTTTGTACTTGGTTCGTTGATACCGTATTTGCCTATTATAAGTTCGCGTGGGGAATAAATTTTGTGATAGCTGATTGTGTTATTGTCCTCACATTTTGGAAAAAATATGTTTTTTTGTTTTATGTTTTTTTTCATTAGGGATATCAGGGAAACTTCTTTTCTTATTGGATAATAAAAAAGTATGTTTTGGGCATTTTTAAAAGCTTCAGAGCTTTCTATTACATTACAAATTTCCAAACTTAATTGGAAAACATCGTGTCCTGCAAGGCCCTCTCTTGTTTCTAATATGTTTGTCCTAATTGCTGATTTATTTATAAATATCATAGTTTTATTCTATACTAAATAATTGAGCTTTGAAAAATCTAAATATGTATGTAAACTCTTTTTTAGTGATATGCCCAGGTGGCGGAATGGTAGACGCGCTAGCTTGAGGGGCTAGTCCTGTTTTACGGGGTGGAGGTTCAAGTCCTCTTCTGGGCACCAGACGAAGCTCATAGAGCGAAGGTTGGTGCAATCTGGTGTGAGTGTAAGTCAAAAAATTGAGTTTTGGAGTAATTTTGTTTTCTTTCTAATACTTTTGTTGATGTGGATTTTTAAGATCTAATTATGGGAATTGCTTTTAAAATTCTTTATTTCTTTATGGGGCTTTTAGTGGCTTTGTTTACATTTGTAAAATTTTTTAAACTTGGAAAAGATTTTAAGGTTATTTCGAAGACGATTTTACCTGATGATTATTATCGTGTACTTTATGTAAATGATGGGGATACTATTGTGGTGGGGGATGACAATAAAAATGAGTATAAAGTACGTTTGATTGGGGTGGATACGCCTGAGACTGTTCATCCAAATAAGGCGGATGAGTTTTTTGGGGATGAGGCAAAGACTGCAATGCAGCAAAAACTTGAAGGGGTTAGAGTGTTTTTGGAGCGTGATGTTAGCCAGGGTGAAGAAGATAAATATGGTCGAAAGCTTAGATATGTGTATTTAGATAATGGTATAAATTTAAATGAGTGGCTTGTAAAAAATGGTTTTGCTTATGAGTATACTTATGCGAAGCCTTATAGATTTTTGTCTATTTTTAAAGGTGCAGAAGATATTGCGCGTAAAAATAAGAGGGGACTTTGGTCTGATACTGGCTATCAGGATCATTTGATGGATAAATTTGTTGACTTGTTTTTGAAAGTTAACGGATGATATGCTTAACTCATATGAATTATCCAAAAACAATTACAGTTAGTGGTGTTGAATATAAAGTTAAATATCTTTTGGCTAAGGGATTTTCTTCGTCTGTGAGGATCAAGAATGGAGAATTAGTTGTTAAATTGAGTAAGTTTTTGTTGCCTTGGGATAAAGAAAAAACTGTGAATAAATTTTTAAAATGGGGTGAAAAAAAACTTAAAAATTTTTCAAAAAAGGATTTTATCAATCCGGTCTATGAAGATGGAGCGCGTATTTGTACTCACAATCGTGCATATGAAATAAGTTTACATTTGGAAAATAGAGGGCGGTCTAGATCTACAGTAAGCGATGATGGAGTGATTGACTTATATTTTGATGAAAATTTGGATAGACATCAGCTGAATGTAAAAATTAAGGATGTTGTAGAAAAAACAATTATAAAAGATCAAAAAAAATATCTAACTGATGTAGTACGTGAGTTAAATGACTTATATTTTGCAGAAAAATATGCGGAGGTAAGATTTAAACGTATATCAAGCAGGTTTGGTAGTTGTAGCTCTAAACGAAATATAAATATAGCCTACCGCTTGCTATTTGCTCCGCGTGAGGTCTTTAGGTATGTATGTGTACATGAGTTGGCCCACTTGGTCGAATTCAACCACTCAAAACGTTTTTGGTCACTTGTTCAGGCAGCAATTCCAGATTATAAGATACACGAAAAATGGCTTAGAGATAATGGGTATATGTTGGGGTAGGATTTTATGATTTTTTTAGATATGCTGTGGTCAGTGTATTATTAAATTTAAATCTATGAAAAAACAGATATTAATCTCAGTATTTCTAACTTTTATTCTAACTCTTACTGCATTTGCGGCGGTAAATAGTTTTACTGATTCAGATTCTTTTCCGGACTGGGCGGCTGACTCTATTAATAAAATGAGTGATATTGGTGTGATAAATGGATATGAAGATGAAAGTTTTGGTTCGAATGATACTGTTACTAGGGCTCAGCTTGCTACTATAGTAGATAGGTATGATAAAAATGTAAGTGCTCATTTAAATTCAGCATTTATGAATTATGCGAGCTTTGATGGGCTTAATTTAGACCCAGAAATAAAAGCAGTGCTTGCTTTGGCTAGATCTGATTATAATGTGCTTGATGGGGATCCTACTTCAAATGGTTGTGATAAAATTGAGGCTGTGGATATTCCAACTTATTATAATGTTTATAAGTGCCTGGATATGTTTGAGGTTTATTATGTAAATTTTGTATATGATGGTCCTGTGCCTGAGAGTGGAGATGCTACTATCATACATTTTAGTGAGTGGTTAGGCCCATATTATCTTGGTGGTGGAAAAGGAATTAGGGCTTTTTATTAAAAAAATTCTATCCTTTGAGGAATAGAATTAATTAAGCTTCTGGTGGGCGCTGAGGGAGTCGAACCCCCGACCTCCTGGGTGTAAACCAGGCGCTCTAGCCAACTGAGCTAAGCGCCCCTATCCATTTGCCTGTAATTTTTATCATAGCTTAAAAAAATATGCAAGAAATCTTTTTGTTAAATTCAAATATTTTGATATTTTTTTCTTCTCTGATATATTGCCAGTGTATTTTTAACTTAACCAAAATTCCTATGGATGAAAAAATGCAAGTTTCTATTGATGTACCATATAGAGAGACAATCTCTCGTTTGTTTATCTTTAGATTTTTATGGGTATATGTATTGATGTTTGTAATGATTCCAGTAGCCATATACATGTGTATTATTGGATTTTTACATTTTTGGTATATGCTTATTCTTGGTAAAAGATCTCAAGGTATGTGGGATGTGATGAAAAAAGTATTTGTTTGGATGACTCAATGGCAAGCTTATTTTAACTGCGTTGTAGACCAGAGACCTGGATTTTGGTTCTAAATTAGTTGTTAAAAAGGGCTGTAAAAGTAAATATCTTTATTTTATAGCTCTTTTTTTGTATATTGTTTTAGTTGTTATTTATTTTAAAACTTATATATGAAGGATAAACATATTTTGCTTTCGAACTTGGATAGTAGATTTTCGGATGATTTGGACTACTTGTCTCAGTATTTTTCTTATGCTGCGATTTTGCGTTACAAGCTTTTGCTTATTGTTGAATGGGGTATTTTGGGTGCAGATCTAAAGTCACCTGAGCTTCGTGATCTTAGAATGGTATATGAAAAATTTGATGCAAAGGAGTCTAAAGTCCTGGATAAGATGGGAACTGGTGTGAAAGGAATTCTTAAATATTTAGAAACAAAAATTGAGGATAAATCTTTGTATTCTGTTTTTAAAAAAACATTGACTGAATGTAGTGATTTTGGATTAGAGCGACTTGCTTACACTTGTATGGTTCGTGATTTTGTTGATAGGGAGATTGATTCTTTGATGACTTCAAATATCAATGTACTTCATTCGCAGGCTTCTGCATTTGCTGCTCAGGCTTTTGAAATGGGTGCTAAGAAGGTGTCTACTTATGGATTTGAAATGATTAAGTATGTTGCTGCTTTTGAATTTGTTGTAAAAAAACTACTTGATGACACTCCTATGTTGGTTGGTCCAGTTTCTGCTTTGGGTGAATTAATGAATGGGGCTTTGATGGAAAAAAACAAGGAGTTTGTTACAAACTTAGGTTTAGAATATGATTTTTATGCTGATGATGCAGTGGTTACTGTATGTATTATAGGTATTTTGGATTTGATGAGGCAGATTCTGTCTATACAGGAGGGATCTTTAAATTTTCTTATGATTAATGCGGATATTGATAAAAATAAAATTCTTGAAGTTAAGGCACATACTGTTTCATCTTATTCAATGTTAAGCGGTTCTAGAAATAATCATATGTTAATCGCTGAGGCTTTTTCTTATTTTGTATTGTCTGTGCGTGAGTATATGGCGTTTGTGTATGGGCTTGATTTGCAATCTACGTTGAAAAAGTCAGATAAAGTTACAAAATTAACTGAGTCATTATCTCAATTTGTTTTTAATTATGAATTAAAGGTTTCAGGTGGATCTTGCGGGTCTTCTGGAGGATGTGAGGGCTGTCATGGTTGTGGTTAATTCTTAATAAAATCTTGTTTTTTACAGCTAAACAAGTATATAGTGTTTAAGAGAAATATACTTATTTTTATGAATTTACTTAAAAGTATTGGCATTGGAGTGATATTAAATGGATTGGCTTTGTATGGTTTAATTTATTTCTTGCCGAATGAGGTTGTTTATACTGGGGGATTTACATTTTTTATACTTGCAGGTTTTGTACTTGGGATTTTAAATGTATTTTTAAAACCTATTATTAAATTTATATCTTTACCTTTTGTATTTTTGAGTGGAGGTTTATTTTTGATTGTGATAAATGCGTTTATTTTGTGGGTTTTGCAATATATTTTGAAGGTTGTGCAGTTTAGAGATGTTACTTTGGACTTTCCTAATATTGGGTCTTATGTTATATCTGCTCTTGTCTTAGGTTTACTTAATTGGGGATTACATTTAATTATTAAAAATAAAGGAAAATGAAAACGATTTTATTAGTTGTTCAAGCAGTATTAGCACTTTTACTTATATTATCTATTTTGGCTCAACAAAAAGGTAGCGGTTTGTCTGCAACTTTTGGTGGAAGCGGTGGTGGATTTCAGGCTTCAAAACGTGGAGCTGAAAAAGTTTTAGAATACATTACAATAATTGTTACAGTACTTTTCATAATTAATTCTTTGGCTTTCTTTTTTATTTAATAGAAAGTTAATAAAAGAAATTTCATGAAGTTATTTTCCTTTATATCTAGGATTTTCAAGGCTTATACTGGTTTTGATAAATTTGTTACTTTTATGGCATTTATGTCATTTATTTTGATGCTTATTAAGATGGTTATTTTTCCATATGGTTTATTTGGATTTGGTACTTCTAATGTTTATACTGAGGGTTTTGTATCTAAAAATGGGTTTCAAAGCATAAATCCACTTTTTGTTGATTATAATGATGCGGATCGTGAGGTTTCGGCGTTGGTTTTTTCGGGTTTGATGAAATATGATCCGGAAAAACGTGCAATTGTTGACGATATGGCTTTTTTATCAGTAAATGAATCAAAAACTGAATACACCTTAATATTACGTGAAGGTATGAAGTGGCATGATGGTGTTGCTGTTAATGCTGATGATGTTTATTTTACTTTTCATGATGTAATTTTGAGTCCTTCATTTCAAAATCAAATCTTAAAAGCTAACTTTTCAGGTGTTAAAATTGAAAAAATTGATAATATGACGGTTAAATTTATTCTTGAAAAACCAAATATATTTTTTATTTCAAATTTGACTATTGGTATTTTGCCTAAACACATTTTGGGAGGCACTGATCCTTATGATATTTTTCAAGATAAGTTTAATAAAATGCCAATTGGTACAGGGCCATATATGGTGAAAGGTCCTTTTGAACTTTTTCAGGATGGTAGTATGCAGATTAGTTTGGTGCGTAATCCGTATTATTATTCTGGGGTTTCTGAGATTGATGTGATTAGGCTTATTAGCTATTTGTCTATGGAGGATTTGCTGGAAAATTTGACTGCTGTAAATTCGGTAGTAAAGGTAACTGGTAATTATTTTAAAGATTTTGAAAATAATGAGCGTTTTGATCTTATTCCTTATGAGTTACCTCAATATACTGCGGTTTTTATGAATATGGAAAGTAATCTATTAAAAGAGTCAAATGTGAGATTGGCGTTGCAAAAATCTGTTGATAAAGAGGACTTAGTGTCACTTTATAATGATAAAAAACGTGTTGATACACCATTTATGGAGTTAAATCAGGAAGATTGGGAATATAAATCAAATTCTAATGAAGCACAGGGGGCATTGAAGGATGCTGGATATAGTTATGCTGATGATGATGTGGAGAAGTCTGGTGTTAGATTTGATGAAGACGGTAATGCTCTTGAGCTTCGTTTGATTGCGCGGCTTTATGATCCTGGTACTCAGCAGTTTGATGATATGCAGACTTTGGTTGCGTTTTTGCAGGAGTCTTGGGAGAGAGTGGGTTTTGATATTCAGGTGGAATTTTTATTTGCTGGAGAATTTGAGGAAAAAATAATGATGAGGGATTATGACTTACTTTTGGTGGGGCAGAGTTTGGGATATAATCTTGATACTTATTCTTATTGGCATTCTACTCAGGCTGATCCAAAGGGGCAAAATTTTTCAAACTATAAGAGTTTTGCGGTTGATAGCTTAATAGAGTCTATTAGGTCTATTTTTGAAAAGGAAAAAAGACAAGAAAAACTGAGTGAACTTGCAGAAAATTTAAAAGAAAACTTCCCTGCAGTGTTTTTGTTTAGGCCTACATATTATTATGCGATAGATGGTAAGATTTCTGGTGTTTCTATGGATGGTGTGGTTTTCCCTAGTGATCGGTTTTCAAATGTGTATAGTTGGATGTTTATGAGGTAATATAATATATTGACTTGTATTGTTGATTATTGTATATCTATATCTTATTTTTTCTAATTATATTTATGGAAATAAGTGGAAAATCTACATTATCGTCTATGAATTATTTGTATAAGTTGAAGGGCAAGGGGTTTGTTGATGTTGTTAAAAGTGGAGAATATTTAAATGCTTTAGATTTTTCTAGTATTTCTGATCTTTGGCAGGAAGTGTTAAAGATAAATAAAAAGTTGATTATTGAGGTAAGAGCTGGGCTTGTAGATGCAAGTATAATGCCAAATACAGTTTCGACTATTGCAGCAGCCGCTTTGGATTATTTACAAGAAAATAAATATTCTGTAACTATAGACTTTGTAAAATCTTTACGTTTTACGATTTTTAATATATTGCAAAATCCTAAGTTTAATTTACTTAAATTTGATGAGCATAATTTACAATATTTGGATTCTTTGCTTGAAGCCAATGGTTTAATTGAAAACTATCCAGAATTGGATGAAATGTTTGAGTTTTTAAATACAAAATTTGCTTGTTTTTATCAAATTCAGGATATGGTGCCAGGCTTTGTACCTTCTTTATATGTGGATATGGCATATATGGCTTATAAGGATTTGATAGAGTTTTCTTATAATCTTAGTGCTGATTATATTGCTGGACTTAAAATATTTATTCAAACAGTAATTTCTGATGATAGATTTGATAGTTCTTGTTTTAATGAGCATGATTTAAGGGCTTTAGACTTTATATGGAGAAAAAACATTTCATTAGGTCAACTTATTGCTTTGTCAATTACTGAGGTTAATGATGAAATTTTGGAATCAGGCTGGTCTATAGATAATGATGTTTTGCAGGATGAAGATGATGATTTGCTTGGAGAGGTTGATATTGATTTGACTGTGACTGATGTTGATAATCAATTTCCTCAGAAATATGAGGAAATTATGGTTTATAGTCATGATGTATCTAAATATGATAATACTGAAAATTTGAATTTAGATGAAGTTCGTGTTTGGTTAACTTCTTTAGGTGATTCATCTATTTCTAGTGAGGAGTTATCTAGAGGGTATAAATATTTAATAGATAAACTTACAAAATTGCTTATTTTGTTTATTCATTCAGAAACTAGTTTGAGTGGTGACGATAAAAAATCGCTTTTTGATAGTATGTTTACTCATTATGAGGCATTAATAAGGAAACTTGTATAATATATACAACATATAAATTACGAGTGTTGGTTTTTGTTTTATATGCTATTGTTGATGAATATTTTTTATTATTCAAAAAGTTAAATTTTTTCTTTACATTCTCCTGAAAGTTCGGTATTAATGCATAGCAAATATTTAAGAAATAACTAGATAAGTATGAAAGTTGTATTGAATTCAAAAGTAGCAAAATTGGGATATAGAGGTGATGTTGTAGATGTTAAAGCTGGTTATTTTAGAAACTATTTATTTCCAAATGGATTTGCAGATGCGGGCACAGGGGCTCGTATAAAAATTGCTAATAAGCGTAATGAAAATAGAGTTCTACAAAAGGAACAAGTAATTGAGGATGCTAAGTCTGTAATTGCTAAGATTAAAGGTATAGAGCTTAATCTTGAGGCAAAGGTAAATGATAAAGGTACATTGTTTGCAGCTATTTCTGAAGCTGATGTTGTTGCGGAATTAAAGGGTGTTGCTTCAATTGATCTGGATAAGTCTTTTGTTACTATGGAGCCAATTAAAGAGCTTGGAGAATATAAAGTTTTACTACGAATTAACGAAGGTACACAGACAGAAATAAAGGTTAATGTAACTGCTGCTAAATAGTTTATGTCATCTAATAGAGTTTTAGCTTTGGATTATGGGACTAAGAGGATTGGTCTTGCTTTGGCGGATTTGGAATTTGGGATTGCTTCTCCTCATGGTTTTATTGAAAATAAAAGTGAGGAATTTGTTTCTAATGAGCTTATAAAGTTTATAGATGAATGGGGTGTGTCTGTGGTGATTTTGGGAATGCCATATAATATGAAAGAGGAGCACAAGGAAAATCCTGTTAATAAACGAATTAAAAAATTTGTTACTTATTTTACGAGTTTTTTAATAGACAATGACCATACTGATGTTAAGTTGGATTTTTTTGATGAGAGATTGTCTACTTTTGAAGCAAACTTAAAAATTGATCAAAATAAGATTTTTTTTAAGAATCGAATGGATAGTAAGGATGCAATAAGTGCACAAATTATTCTGGAAAGATGGTTAGAAAATAATTAATTCTATTGTCAAGTTGATAAAATCTGCTATAATTTTATACCTTAAGTTATTTGTTGCGGGTTTGCTTAGCAATGTTTATAATTTGGGAGATATCAGTATATAAGAGTCAAAGATGTTGGCGTTAATTTTAACTGGGTTTTCAATACTACTATTTTTATTGGTTTTTTCTTCTTTTTTTATAAAATTTCAACAAATAAGGAGAAAATCTAATGTAAAATATAAGGTTTTACAGGTACGTGTACCACAGGGGAGTGAGATTGGTCCTGTAGCTGCTGAGCATGTTTTTGCTACGCTGCATGGTATTCAATCCAGTTTCTCGTTTTTTCAGAAGCTTAGAGGTTATTCTGCAGATAATATAAGTTTTGAAATTGCTAGTATTATTGGGGTTATAAAATTTTATATTGTTTTTCCTGAAGATTTACATAATTTAGTTGAAGGTCAAGTGTATGCACAATATCCTGATGTTGAGATAAGAGAGGCTTTTGATTATTCTGCTGATTCTAAAATTAATGCTGAAAATATTTATGGTGTTGAGATGGGGCTGACTTCTTCTCAATTTTTACCTATAAAGAGGTATTCTCAATTTGCTGATAAAACGTCTGATATGGCATTTGATCCTTTGGCAGGTATTACTTCGTCATTGGTTAAGTTTCATGATGTTGAAGATCAGGCTTGGATACAGATTGTGGTTACTCCTTTAGCGGATAAGTGGCGTAAGATTTTTATTAAATGTTTAAATATTGTAAATTCTGGTTTTTTGTCTAGCTTTTCATCATTGCAATCTTTGTATATGCGAGCTTATACAACTCGTACTACTTTTTTGCGTGTTTTGTTTTTTCCTTTATATATATTTTTCTGGTTTCAATCACCTAGAAAAGGTGCTGATGATTCATCTAGTTCTGATTTAGATGAGGTGACTTCTTCTAAACATGAGAAAGAAAATCAATCTTCAGCTTCTATTGATAAGGTTTCTAGACTTCTTTTTGATGTAAATATTAGAGCTGTTTATATTCCTAAAAAAGCTAATAAAGATAAGGCAAAAGTTAAATTAAGAGAAATCTCTGCTTCATTTAAGCAGTTTAATCTTCCAAATTTAAATAGTTTTGATATTAGTAAATTTAGTCAGGGAAAACCTTTACTTAATCTATATAGAAAAAGGATGATAAATAAGGGTTTTTTGATGAATAATGAGGAGTTAGCTAGTGTATATCATTTGCCAAATGCTTCTGTTAAGACACCTACTATTTATTGGGTTGCGAGCAAAAAACTTGAGCCGCCTGCTGGAATTCCTGGTGAATCTGCTGATGGTGTAAAAACTACAATTTTAGGTAAAACTGATTTTAGAGGTGAACATAAAACTTTTGGTATTAAAGAAATTGATAGGCGTAGACATTTATATATGATTGGAAAAACAGGTATGGGTAAATCAACTGTTTTGGAAAATATGATTTATTCTGACATTATGAGTGGAAAGGGTGTTGGCGTTATTGATCCGCATGGTGATTTGGCTGATGCTGTTTTAGCTTTGGTGCCTTCTTTTAGGGTCAATGATGTGGTATTGGTTGAGCCTTTTGACAATAAAAATGCTGTTGCATTTAATATGCTTGAAAATATTGATCCTGCTCTAAATTCTATTGTTGCTAGTGGACTTGTAGGTATCTTTAAAAAAATATATGCCAATAGTTGGGGGCCAAGGCTTGAACATATTTTGAGAAATACAATTTTGGCGCTTCTTGAATATCCTGGTTCTACTATGCTTGGAATTACTAGAATGCTTCAAGATCAAAAATTTAGACGTAAGGTTATCAATAATATTTCGGATCCTGTTGTAAAATCTTTTTGGGTAAATGAGTTTGAGGGAATGCAAGAAAGACAAAGAACAGAGGCAATTTCTCCTATTTTAAATAAAGTTGGGCAATTTTTGTCGAGTTCTACTATTAGAAATATTGTTGGGCAACCAAAGAGTTCGGTTTCTCTTAGATTTGCGATGGATAAAGGTAAAATTGTAATTGTTAATTTGTCAAAAGGTAAGATGGGAGAGGATAATTCGGCGCTTCTTGGTGCGATGTTTATTACTAAGTTTCAGCTTGATGCGATGAGTCGTGCTGATATTCCACAAAAGGATAGAAAGGATTTTTATTTATATGTCGATGAGTTCCAAAATTTTGCTACGGATTCCTTTGCGACAATTTTGTCTGAGGCTCGTAAATATAAGCTTAATTTGACTATGGCTAACCAATATATTGCACAGATGCCGGAGGAGGTTAGGGATGCGGTTTTTGGTAATGTGGGGAGTTTGTTTTCTTTTCAGGTTGGATTTGATGATGCAGATCAGGTTTCACAGCAGTTTGGTGAGGAAGTTTTGCCAAATGATATTGTAGGCTTGAGTAAATACTCTGCCTATATGAGACTTTTGATTGATGGTATGCCATCTAAAACATTTTCATTATCAACATTACCGCCGCCAAGTGTGGGTATTGATGATAGTTTAATGGATAAAGTACGGAGAGTTTCAAATGAGCGATATGCAAAAAATGTGTCTGAAATTACCGATAAAATTAGACGTTGGAGTGAGACAGATTCAAACTCTAAAAATGAATCTAGCAGTAAAAAAACTAAGCATGATAAGTAAATTTTTTAAAAAATGGGCTTTTAATTGGAAATTGTTGCTGACAGATAGGGCTTATAATATATCTTTTATTGTTGGTATATTGGTTTTTGTTGGGGCTTTTGTACTTAACTACTATGTGAGTGCTTATAATGACTCAAAGGTTTATTTGTCGGTGGGGGATTTGATTTTAAATAGTATTCCTACTTATGATTTAGATTTTATTTTTACGTGGGGAATATATTTTGTGGTAATGTCTTTTTCTTTTTATGTGACACTTTTTAGACCTGAACTTATACCGTTTGTTTTAAAAACTTTTGGATTGTTGTTGATAGTGCGTTGTGGATTTATTACGCTTATACATGTGGGACCACCAGAAGGTTTTTTTTATGATGAAGGTGTGGATTTTGGATCTTCTATTGATCCTTTGCGTAAGATAATTTTTAAGAATGATTTGTTTTTTTCAGGTCATACTTCTATTCCATTTATGGGATTTTTACTACTCGAGCGTGGTAGATTTAGGTGGTTTATGCTTTTTTCTTCAATAGTCATGGGTATTACAGTTTTGCTTATGCATGTACATTATTCTATTGATGTATTTGCTGCATTTTTTATTACACATGGTATTTATTCGCTTAGTAATAAAGTATTTAAGGATTTGAATCTGAGGTTTCAGGAAAGGCTTTCTTATGATAAGGTTCGTAAAATTCAAAAGAAAATTACTGAATTTAAGGATAGACAAAGGGGTAGAATTTTGGATAGGCGAAAAGGGCAAGTTACAAGGAAGACTAAGGTTTAGGATGTTTTTAGTTTTAGCACCGGTGCTGGGTTTCAATCTGGTGTTATTTTTTGTTTATGTTTTTAGCATTGATGCTCGGATTTTATCAATGGTGTGAGTTTTGGAAATGTGGTATATTTTTTTATGAAATAAAAATTAAAAATACTCATGATATGTTACAGCACAGCACAGCACAGCACAGCACAGCACAGCACAGCACAGCTTAAATCCTAAAGGGTTTATTTCTTTGGTTGCTTTGATAGTATTTACTTTATTGGCGGTTTTTGGCTTGATTGTTCACAGGACTACTATGGATACAATTGTAAATATTAAAAATACAAACAATTACTATCATGCGCGAAATATGGCTAGTTCTACTATGGAATATTTGCAATATGTGTTAAAGGATCATGAGGCAGGATATAGTAAAGATATACATTGTGAATTTAATGCTGGGGTTGTTGATGAATTAAATAATCCTGTTTTGCCAAAATCAGTAAATGGCACGACTTGTGCTGAAGAATTTGCTGGTCTTGTGATGGATGCGGATGTGACGATTGATTTAAAGATTAAGGGGAGGGCAAGTGAGTTGGAGAAGGTTACAGGTCCATTTAACCCTTTATTTACTGAATTTTACACAGTCCCACTTCTTAAAGAGGGGACAGCAGGTAAAAATTGCAAAGCATATATTTTGGATCAACCCTATACAAGTATTTCAACTGCTGACATAGACAACCCCTGCAATTGGAATAAGCTACAGTCCGGCAGCGACACAACTTCACGGGTTGTGATACCGCTTTATTATGAGGATGCTAGTGGTAATATTGTGGGGTTGATGGATGACGCCACAGCACTATTGCATTTTGCCTTGCGCGTGCGAACTCCATGTATGTCAGATACTGAGGATAATTTTGGAGGGTGTGATGATGATGATAGGTTTGTTTTGGATATGGGGGAGAGTTTTGAAGGTCTTATGGATAATGATGTTGTTGTACAATGGCAGATTGTTGGGGAAGACGGAGAAATTTTACCAAATGTAAAGTTTAAAGATGATGGAACTTCAGATATTAAAAGTACTGACATATCAGAGTATAGGATAAATAACGTACATCCAAGTGATGTGGGAAGTTTTATTACAAATCTGGTGCTGCATAGTTATAATGATGTTATCAATCTAGCAATTGACACAAGTGGATATGCAACAGCAAGTAAGCTTTTTGATCTTTTAGATATTTTAATAAAACCAACCCTAATTCTCTCCCTAAACGACAAACTTATATCCAATAACGGTTCATACATACCATATCTAGAATACCAACTCATCACAGTAGCACCAGTATCACAAGCAAAGACAAACATGGAGGCAACAGTTACTGTAAATGGTAATCAATATACAAAAACACTCTACAAA
>RRYU01019894.1_pt1:0-27500 | contig 29351 bp, 25 predicted proteins | sample 2162651 | NCBI WGS metagenome assembly RRYU01 (sample SAMN10267283, study PRJNA491782) | microbial mat metagenome | isolation source: biomat in the production well | place: Japan: Minami-Kanto gas field, natural gas well KTG3 | collected 2017-06 | reverse complement strand
TGATTTTCCGTCCAGCGCGACCGGAACACCCTGTTCGAATTCAATATCGACGACCGCTGCCTTGTCCGGAGCTTTTTCGGGAGAGGTCGTGATCTGATAAGCGTCTTCAGGAGCCGGGGTCATCGGGTCTTCGAGAACGCCGCACTCAATGCTGATTCCCCAGATGTTTTCATCGATGGAGTACGGGCTTTTCTTGGTTGCCGAAACAGGGATGTTGTGCTCCATCGCATAGGCGATTTCAGCTTCGCGCGACGTGAACTCCCATTCGCGAAGCGGGGCGAGCACGGCGAGATGGGGCGCGAGCGAGGCAAAGGTCACCTCGAAACGAACCTGGTCATTGCCTTTGCCGGTACAGCCGTGTGCGAGCATGGTGCAGTCATTTGCAAGGGCCGTATCGACAAGCCCTTTGGCAAGCAGCGGTCGGCCGAGAGCGGTGGCCAGAGGGTAGACATCTTCGTAGAGTGCGCCGGCTTTAAGCGCAGGCCAGATATAGCTTTCCACAAATTCTTTGCGGAGATCGAGGAAGGAGAAGCTCGATGCACCGGTTGCCAGAGCTTTTTCTTCGAGGTTTTCGATCTCTTTCTGCTGGCCGAGGTTGCCGGTGACGGCAACGATGTCGGCATCGTATTTATCTTTAAGCCATTTGATCATCACGGAGGTGTCGAGTCCACCGGAGTAGGCGAGAGCGATTTTTTCCTTGCTCATACGTGTGTGTTAGGTTATCAGGTTTGCGATAAGTTTGACTGAATATCTTCGATAATCGATGCAATATCCTTAATAGAGAGGGGAATAACAAGGACCGTATCGTCGCCGGCTATGGTTCCCAGTATCGAAGGGTTTTTGAGCTGGTCGAGAAACGATCCTACGCCGTGGGCTCTTCCCGGAAGGGTTTTGACGACTATGGCTGTTTCGTTTGCCGTAATGCTCTGGACTTCCATGCCGACAAGCCCCTTGATGATCTGGCCGGGAGAATCTTCCGGCAGAACGAGCCTGAATCCGCTGTGCGTTCTCGAGCGAACGACGCCAAGCTCTGCGCAGTCACGAGACAATGTGGCCTGGGCAACCTCGAAGCCCGCTTTGTCGAGCAGCCTGATGAGGTCGTTCTGGTTGCCGACATCGTGGTTATGAAGGATCTCCTTGATTTTCATCTGTCTGGACTGTTTGCCCATGATTTCAAGGGTTCAGGTTTTTGGCGACATTTTCAAGGCGGTGTGTCAGGTGAAACTTCCTGTACTCTTCATGGTTGAGCAGCTTGACCAGAAGCGCTTTCTGGACATGCAGGCGGTTTTCGGCTTCGTCCATGATGATGGATTGCGGCCCGTCCATTACTTCCGCACTGATCTCCTCGCCGCGATGGGCAGGCATACAGTGCATGACGACCGCTTCGGGTCTGGATTCCCGAAGCATTGCGCTGTTGATCTGATAGTCCCTGAACGCTTTCAACCGTTCAGCAGCCTCATCTTCCTGGCCCATGCTTGTCCAGACATCGGTATAGAGTACATCGGCATTCCTGGCTGCTTCCATGGGATCGTGTACAATCTCTATGGTGCTGTTCGGGTTGCGGGATGCTTCTTCGAGAAGGGTTCTGTCCGGCATGTACTCTTCGTTCTCGGGACAGGAGAGTACAAAGTGAAAGGGAAGGATGCCGGCAAGCTCGATCCACGAGTTTGCCACATTGTTGCCGTCGCCGACAAAAACGACCTTGATCCCCTCTTTCCAGAGGCCTTTTTCGTAAAGCGTAAAGGCATCGGCCAGGATCTGGCAGGGATGCGACAGGTCCGTCAGGGCATTGATGACCGGAATCGTTGCGTTCGCGGCGAGGTCCTCGATGACCGAGTGTTCATGCAGTCTTGCAACGATAGCGTCGTTATAACGGGAAAGGAGCTGGGCGATATCCTCAACAGCTTCTCTCGAATTGACGCCGATGGATTTGCCGTCGAGATTGACAGCGTACCCTCCAAGCTCATGAATACCGAGCTCAAATGAAACCCTGGTACGCAGCGAAGGCTTGTTGAAGATCATGGCAACGGTTTTGCCTTCTATCGGCTTGTATTGTCCTGCTGCAGTTCTGTCGAGCCGCTTTGCCTTGATAAATGCCGAAAAATCGAACAGTTCAATAATCTTTCCCGCATCGAGAGGCTGAAATCCGAGAAAATCTCTTTTTCTGACAGGTGTTTCTTGCGTTGGATGAGGCATGGATAATGGCATGTTTACGATTATTGAGACTCTATTTCTGATACGAATTGTGTTCCGACCCCTGCATTGGTGAATATTTCAAGCAGGAGAGAGTGCACAAACCGGCCGTCGATAAGATGGACTTTGCGAACACCGGCATCGAGCGTACGGTATGCGGAGAGTGATTTGGGGATCATTCCTCCGGAGATAATGCCCTGTTCGATAAGATCCGCCGCTTCCGATTTACAGACGCTTTTGAGAATTCTGTCGCCGCAGTGTACGCCTTCGACATCGCTGACATAAATGAGCTTTTCTGCTTTCAGGGCGATGGCGATACCGCTTGCGGCATCATCAGCATTGATGTTGTAGATATTGCCTTCATTGTCGAAGCCGATAGGCGCGATAACAGGGATGAGCTTTGCCTGACAGAGCAGGTCGAGATATTCGGTATTCACCGATGAGACTTCTCCGACGAGCCCGAGGTGAGCGGCTTCACGACAGGGGGCGGCCTGAATAGTGTTTGCATCAAGGCCGCTGACCCCGACAGCTTTTGCGCCGTGTTCGCTGATCAGGCGCACAATATCCTGATTGACCTTGCCGGCAAGCGTCATCTGAACGACATCGATCATCGCGCTGTCGGTGACCCTTTTGCCATGGACGAAGGTTGTTTGCAGTCCCATCGAATCAGCTGTTTTCGTGATCGCGTTGCCTCCGCCATGCACAAGGACAACATTGATCCCTACTTTTCGAAGCAGGGTGACGTTTTGAGCAAAAGCGTTTTTCAGGACTTCATCGATCATCGCGGCGCCGCCGTATTTGATCACAAAGGTTTTTCCTTCAAACTGACGGATATAGGGAAGGGCTTCGATAAGAACCTGGCCGATAGCCACCTGACGATCTTTCATTCCCGGATGCGTTTCTCTGCACAATTCATTCATAGCGTTGCTCATCATTTCTAAATAGTTGCGTTGTTACGTTCTGTAGCTTCCGTTGATCTCAACGTACTCCTTGCTGAGGTCGCAGGTCCATATCACCGAGGTCCCGATGCCGTTTCCAAGGCTGATGGAAATGACATAGCTGTTTTTACTGAGAATGGTCTTTGCCTCATCTTCGGAAAAGTTCGATATGAATCCCGGCTCAAGGATGGCAAGGTCGTTGAAGCGGACCGTCAGATCTTCGGGATTGAAAAGGGCGCCTGAACGGCCAAGGGCCCCGATAATTCTTCCCCAGTTGGCATCTTCTCCATGAATGGCTGTTTTGACAAGGCTTGAGTTTGCCACTGTTCTGGCCGCATGTTCAGCCTCCTCATTGGTTCTTGCGCCATCGACCCGGATTTCAACCAGCTTTGTCGCTCCTTCTCCGTCGATAACAATGAGCTTGGCAAGAAATGTCATCAGCTGTCGAAGTGCCTGGTAAAACACTTCGGCATCGGGGGTACCCTGTTCTATGCGGGGACCGCTTCCGCCTGCGAGGATCGCGACCATGTCATTGGTGCTGGTATCACCGTCGACGGTGATCGCGTTGAAGCTGGCCGCATTGGCTGACTGGAGCATGGATTTCAGAAAATCCGGTTCGATCGATGCATCGGTGACGAGAAAACCAAGCATGGTCGCCATGTTCGGGCAGATCATCCCTGAGCCTTTCGTTATACCGGCAATTCTTACGGTTCCGGTTGAAAGCGCGACATCGAGTGCAAAAAATTTGGGGAACGTATCGGTTGTCATGATTGATTCCGCTGCGTCAATACATGAGTCGCGCTGAAGGGCCTCCGGAATCATGTCGAGTGCGGCGACAATCCTGTCAAGCGGAAGCGGAACGCCGATTACGCCCGTCGAGGCGACAAGAACCTCTTCCGGCTGAACGCCGAGTACCGCGGCTGTTTTGGCTGCCATGCTTCCGGCGTCTTTCATTCCCTGGCTGCCGGTGGCAGCATTGGCGTTGCCGCTGTTGCAGACAATCGCACGAATCGATGAAGGGGAACAGTCCAGATGCGCTTTTGAAAGCGTGACCGGTGCGGCACAGCAGAGGTTTGTCGTAAAGACTGCCGCTGCAGATGCCGGTCTGTCTGACAGGATGACCGTCAGGTCCCTGCGTTTCGATTTGATTCCGGCAGAAACACCCGCCGAACTGAATCCCTGTGGCCAGAACCCTCCGTTACCGGCATGTTCCGGTTTGACAAGGGTTACGGCGTCCGGCCATGCCGTTTGAGCTGCCAGCGTTTCAATGGCAGCGAATGCTTTCTGAAGTGTGTTCACGTCCGGTAAATCTTTTTGGTCGTTACATCAATCCGAGTGTTTCATCATAGCCAAGCATGATGTTCATATTCTGTACAGCCTGTCCCGCAGCGCCTTTGACCAGGTTGTCGATGGCCGTTATGACGACAAGTGATCCATCCGTTCCGCTTTCGGCAACATGAACGTCGCAGAAATTGGTATGGGCTACGTGAAGGATTTCGGGAACAGCATCCCTGACGCGCACAAAGGGCGCGGAGCGATAGAACCTTCGATAGTGCTCCGTAATTTCAGAAACAGGACGATGTTTATCAAGCCTAATATTCAATATGCTGTAAATACCTCTGGTCAGAGGGGCAATCATCGGTGTAAAGGTAAATGCGAACGATGGACTGGTTGCATTGGTTCCGAGCGCCTGCATGATTTCCGGAGTATGCTGATGCCGCCCGATTTTGTAGGCGCGGATATTATCATTCATCTCTGAAAATGACAGTTCCATCTTGGCGGTTCTTCCTGCTCCCGACAGTCCGGAAATTCCGCTGCAGCAGACGCTATTGACCTTTGCTCCGTCAAGCGGCTGGTGCAGCAGGGGCGCCAGGCCAAGGATGATGCTTGTCGCATAACATCCGGGATTGCTCACTGACGCCGCGTTGCGGATCTCTTCATGGAACAGTTCCGGCATGGCATAGGTCATACAGGCATCGGCAGGTTTGTCCTGTCCGTAATAGCGGCGATGCTCTTCGGGGTCTTTCAGCCTGAAATCTCCCGACAGGTCAATAACCATTTTTCCCGCATTGCGAAGAGCCGGTACAAGCTTCAGGGCTTCTCCGTGAGGCAGCGCCAGAAAATAGATATCGCTCTCAAGGTCCCCCTTGTATTCGGCATAGGTCATATCGACATGAAGCCACGGATACAGGTCTGCGGCTTTTTTGCCCGCCTGCGAAAATGCGTAAAGCGTATCGAGCTTTATCGATGGATGGCGCGAAAGAATTTTTGTGAGTTCCGCACCCGAATAGCCTGACGCCCCGATAATCGAGGCGGTTGGTTTTTTATAACCTCTCATGATAGTCGTTACTTTAACTGCTTTAAGTGTTTTAAGTGATGAATAGTATTCGTTTGTCAGGATTAATATTCATAATTATGGATAATATAATGGTAACTGTTTAAATTGCAATGAATAGCCCGATATGAATATTTATCTCCCTGCAGAATACTTATTCGTTATTTGTGGATATATATTCATTATTTTTTAAGCTATTTCAATGAAAGAATATAGGTGCCTATCTGCGAGGGGCTGTTCCGCATACAGAGACACTGTCATAATTTCTCTATCTTTGCAGAAGATATCTGTGTTCAAGCCAAAGTCGGTGTAATGCTCAGCCATGGTCAAAAAAAATCCGAATATACATGTTCCGGTTCTTATTGCCGCTCTTTTTGCAATAGCCGCTCTTGGCGTTGCACTCTCATTTTATGCATCAGATTTTTTTGCGGAAGACGAGAGTCCTGTCAGCGGATCTCTATCGGTCGGGACCGGCAGTCACCTTGTTCCGGTTATTGCCCGGATCGGCAATGCATTCAGCAGTTATTATGAAGATGCCGTTATCGATGTTCAGAAAAAATCTGCAGGAGATCTTCTCTATGATTTTGCTTTGGGCGGCGTTCAGGCGATCGTCATATGCGGAGAGCCGAATGAGGATGAAAAAGCGGTCATCGAGGGTAACCGGCGTTCGTTTCGGCAGGAGGCGGTCGCTCGAGGAGCTGTCGTTTGCCTGATCCACAGGGATAATCCTTCCAGGTCATTCAGTGTCGATGAACTGCATGACTTCTATACTGCCGGTAGTTCAGAAGATGACCTCAAGCCCTTTATCAGCGGAGAAGACCCGAGATTTCAGCGTCTTGTGCTGGAACTGATCGCACCTGAGGCCGGTTATCTTACCTCGTGGGAGACGCACAGCGACAGGGAGCTTTTCGAGACGGTCATGAACGACCCTTCTGCAATAGGGCTTCTTCCGGTTACGAGTGTCCGCGCTTTTATGGATGAGTTGCCCGGCTCTGCGCAACGTCCGGTCATTGCCGCCATAAGCACCGGCCCTGAAGGTTCCTTGGTGGTCAGGCCTTCCCAGGAATCTATCTATGAAGGCCGTTATCCGCTTTCCTATACGCTGTATTATCTGTATGATCCATACCATCCACTCGCAACCGGTTTCGGCGCATGGATGGCACAACAGGGACAGAAAGGATTTATGCAAAGTGCTCTGGCGCCGTTCCGCCAACCAACAAGAATTATTCAGCTCGACTGATGCCGCAATCTTCAGATGCCTCGAACAGGCCCCTTTCCTTTAAGGCGATTATCAGTGCAGGCGTTGTCTGCGCTGTCCTTCTGCTTGCCGGTACTGCAGCCTTTCTTGTCTACCAGCGCGACCTCCAGAAAAGGGCTGATGAAATCCAGGTGCTCTATAAGGACCTTCTGGATTTTCGCTCGACGCTGACGAAACTGCAGCTTGGAGAAGAGCGTCCCGATGTTATCAGGGACATTGTTCAGAACACCAAGCTTCAGCAGTTCCGGTCTGTCAATTACCTTGAGCAGGCGGAAGAGACAAAACTGCCGGAAATTGCCCGCTGGCTCAAATTCCAGCAAAGCATGCTGCTCAAGACACTTCGGGACATAGAGGGGCAGAACAGAGATGGAGATGGCACCATATCCCATATGCTTTTGCAGCTCGACGATGTTATTCTTCAGGTATCCCTGGAGCTGCATCACGCTCATGAACAGAATGCTGACAGTATTCAGCGATTTCTGTTTATTGTGCTGCTGATACTGCTTCTGTTTTCGGGAGCATCCGCCGCTCTGGTCATTAAAAATTACCGGCAAACCGTCATTCCGCTCAACAGGCTTGCCGGAACGCTGGGGCAATTGAACAAAGACCTTCCGGAAAGCATTCGTGATACTGCCGAGGATGTCAGAAAAAGTTGTCCGGGCAGCGGTCTGTCCAGCGATATCAACCGGATCACCGACACAATCGTGACCTTCTGTCATGACCTTGATATTAAAAACCGCAAGCTCGACGAACTTTTTATCAAAGATGAGAAAACGAATTTGTATAATTACCGCCACTTCAAGGAACATCTCATCGCCGATGTCGCGAGGTCAAACAGGTATCATGATTTCGTTTCCCTTGCGATGCTTGATATCGACCATTTCAAGGCGTACAATGATGCCAGCGGTCATATCGCAGGGGACCGTGTTCTGCAGAGAATCGCAGAAATCATCCTTGAAGAGTGTCGCCATACCGATATTCCTGCACGTTTTGGCGGCGAGGAGTTTGCCATTCTGTTTCCGCGGACTGATGCCGTAAAAGCCAGGTCTGTTGTGGAGCGGTTGAGAGAGGTCATCTGTGCTGAGCCTTTTGAGAATGAAAAAGCACAACCTGGCGGCCAGCTGACCATCAGTGCCGGGATCGCCACCTTTCCTCACGATGCGCAAGGATGGTACTCGTTGATCAACAATGCCGACAGGGCGTTGTACGAGGCAAAATCGACAGGACGAAATAAAGTTGTCAATTATGAAGAGATCAGGACGGAGGGCGGAGGACGGTGAAACCTGAACTGTATATAGCACGTCGCTTTGCATTTAAACAGCGATCGACATCCAAACCAACGTTTATCGTGATGATTGCCGTGACCGGCATTGCTGTCGGAACGGCGGCCCTGATCCTGACATTGTCCATTGTCAAGGGTTTTTCCGTGCATATTGAAGAAAAACTGGTCGCATTCAGTTCGCACATGCAGGTTCGCCAGTCCGACGGCGGTTTGTTTTACCCTCTTGCTGCAGATACCATGCGTCTTGGCCGTATCGACAATATCGGGTCGATAACGCCATTTATGGAGAAGAACGTTATTCTTCAGAGCCGGAGCGGCAGTGCAAAACTGATTCAGCCGGCAATGATCAAAGGCATTCAGACAGGCGAGGTTCCCGAATTTCTCCACGACAGCATTATCAAAGGCTCATGGTTTGACTCCGGGAGTAACGGAAATCTGGAGATTCTGGTAGGCAATTCACTGGCAGAGACGCTTGCTGTCGGTCCTGGCAGCAAGGTTCTGGTCATCAGCACCTCAAAACAGGCTACCGGTGCGCTGCTGGCGGGGAGTGAGAATATCGTTGATCTCCTCTCGGACATGAGCCTCGAAGTGGCTACCGTCAGGGGCATCTATGCAACCGGTCTGAACGAAGGTTTTGATGATTATATGGTCATGGCGGATCTCAAAACGCTGCAGGATCATTTTCATCCTTCACGCATCAGCGGCTATGAGATTATGGTCAAGGACCTCAAACAGCTCAATGAAACCACCCGGGCCGCCGCCGATACCCTTGGCTATCCGTTTTACAGCTATACGGTCTACGAACGCTATGCAAATCTGTTTGAATGGCTGAAGCTGCAGGAGAATATCACTCCGCTCCTGATTATTACGATTACGATCGTCGCTGTTTTCAACATTATTTCAACGCTGCTCGTACTGATTATTGAGAAAACCCGGGAGATAGGCATGCTTATGGCCCTGGGGCTCGGACCGACAAAGTTGAGCGCTATTTTTCTGGCCCAGGCTTTTCTGATCGCCCTGATCGGAATTGCTGCAGGAAATCTGATCGCTCTGGGTTTTTCGCTCTTCGAACTGCACTTTCACCTGATTTCTCTTCCTGAAAAGAACTATTTCATCAAACATGTTCCGATATTGATCGATCCATTCGATTATCTGCTTGTCTCTTCAGTGGTCGCTTTGCTGTCATTGCTGTTCGCGTTCATACCTGCTCGTGTTGCGGCATCGCTCAAGCCGGGAACTGCACTTTTGGTATGATGATACGAGAAAACGACAACGCTATCCGTTCCGGCAGCGTCCGAAGCCGGATCTCTCTCGCTCCGGGACTCTGGATTGCCCGACGCTTCAGTTTTGCGCGCCAGCGGTTCAGGGTGATCAATATCATTTCAGCAATCAGTCTTGCCGGAATCATTCTGGGCGTCAGTACGCTGCTTATCGTGATGAGTGTGCTCAATGGGTTTCAGCAGCTTGCCTGGGACCTTTTTGCAACCATAGAAAGTCCGGTGCAGATGCTCCCTGCAGAGGGAAAGACAATGCGTGTTCCTGATTCGCTTCTTGTTGAACTTGCTACGATCGACGGCGTTCGCGCTGCAGAACCTTTTGCTGAAGGCCAGGCTATCCTTGCCGGCCCCGATAAAGGCGAGCTTGTTGTCGTTAAAGGTATAACCGCATCCGCACAGGAGCGTCTGGTAGCCCGTACGGGCAGAGAACGTCCGTATTTCAGTGAAAAGACCGTATCAGTAGGGGAGATGCTTGCCTACAAGGCAGGGCTTAATGTCCTTGCGAAGGTCCGGATTTTCAGCCCCGAACTTATCTCTCTTGGTCTGGAATCGCTCTCAACACCGTGGCTGCTGCCGGCGTTGTCGTTTCCTGTCGCAAGGGTCGAATCTGTTTTTTCTCTCCAGAGAATTTTTAACGATCACTATGTTCTGACTTCCGAAGCAATGGCAAGACAGATTCTGCTGCAGACAGAAGACGAGTATTCCGGCATTGATATCAGGGGCAGCGGCAAACGGGAAGAGCACAAGGTTCTGATGAGCAATCTCGAACAGTGGCTGCAGGCAGAGCATCTCGGTGACCGTTATCGATTGAGATCCCTTGACGAGAAATACCGCGATATTTTTGGCGTCATGCAGATCGAAAAATGGGTGAGTTTCAGCGTCCTGACGCTGGTGATCATGGTTGCCGCACTCAGCCTGACGGGGTCGTTGACCATGACTGCTATAGATAAACAGAAAGAGCTGTTCTATCTCCGGTGTCTCGGTCTGGAGAGGCCTCAGTTTCTGGCGATTTTCATTGTCGAGGGGGGCATGATCGGTCTGGCAGGCACCCTTATCGGTTCCGTTGTCGCCTGGGTCGCCTGTCGGGCACAGCAGGAGTTCGGTTTGCTTGAGCTTCCATCCAAAAGCGCGTTTATTATCGATGCCTATCCGGTTTCGATGCTCTGGACCGATTTTGCCGCTACAGGCCTCATGACGCTGACCGTTGCACTGCTCGTGAGTCTCTATCCGGCATTCAAGGCTGCCCGCATTGCCGAGAACAGAGGCCTTGATACAAAAACTGATTAGATGATGGCTCTGGGTTGAACTTCAGCATGAATACCGTGTGCTTTCTTGAAACAGGGAAGTGTTTCGACTGATCCGGCGGGTCAATTGACGACAAAAAAGCGGTGAGTGATCCCTGTCGCGACAGGGATCACTCACCGCTTTTTTGCGAATACAGTCAGAAAACAACTTTTACTCTTCAGCTTTTTCAAAGAGGGATTTATCGACACCGCAGACAGGGCAAACCCAGTCTTCCGGGATATCTTCGAATGCCGTGCCCGGTTCAATACCGTTATCAGGATCGCCATATTCAGGGTCATAAATATAACCGCAAGGTCCGCATACCCATTTTTCCATAATCGATTTCTCCCTGTTAAAAATTATGAGATAGAGAAGGATGCAAAAAAAAACACCTGAAACAACGCAGATCTGTTCATACTGTCATTGTCTACAGAATTTACAGGAACTAACACGGATTTGTTTCTAAAAAGTTCATCCGCCATTCAAAATTATTTTCCTGAAGACCCTCATATCTGACTGCTCAAAACCGTTCCGCCGGTAGAATGAATGCGCGGCTGAATTGTTTGCGTCTGTCAGCAGCGTGATTCGCCCGAATCCGTTTTTCGATGCAAATGCCTCTGCTGCACGCAGCAGCAGTGATCCTGTTCCCATCGATCGCATTGCAGGGTCGACGACCATGTCTTCAAGGAGAATGACCCTGCGGCCAAGCGCGGTGCTTACCGTGAACAGCAGAACAACCATTCCTGCGATTCTGCCGTTTCCGGGTTCTTCGGCTACCAGAACCCGCCCCGTTTCCGGAGAACTGATGATCATATCGAGCCCTCTTTGCTGAAGCGCAGGATCAGGACTGAACTCCTGTTCCTGCGTAAAAAGGCAATGAAGCAGTTGTGTACAGCGATCGGTATCTGACAATCGGGCTTCGCGGATAAGCATGTTCTTTCCTGTTTTGGTTCTCTTAGAGGAACTCCTTGAAGGGTTCGGGGATTATGGTAGTAGTTGTTCATTCATTAATCGATTTTTTCTATGATGTTTAAAAAACTTTTCAGAAAAAAAATATCCCGACCGGCACCCCGTACTGTCGATGTGGTCGATGTGGCAAGGTATTGCGGTACATGGTATGAAATTGCCTCATATGTTCCGAAAGAACAACGGAGTTGCGTGCGCACAAAAGCGGAGTATCTTCTCAATGAGGAAGGATATGTCGATGTCAGGAACTCCTGCCAGAAGAAGGGAAAAGAGCGTTCGATCACCGCAAAAGCCTATCCGGTTCCGAATAGCGGCAATGCAAAACTCATCGTGAAGTTTTTCAGATTCGTGAAGGGGGATTACTGGGTTGTCGATCTTGCAGACGATTACACCTGGGCAGCCGTGTCGACTCCGACGGCAGGAAGTCTCTGGATACTGAGCCGCACGCCGTATATGGAGGAAACCCTGTACCGTTCAATTATCGACGGTCTGAGAGAGAAGGGACTTGATACGGAACGTCTTGTTAAAACGCCTCAGAACGTGTAGGCACAATTGGTTCCGGATCGTTTTTTTCTTTTGCATTTAAGTGCGTCCTGATATCTTTATCCTCTTTCCTGTGGATCAGTTTCCATAGCGAAGGATTTTTTTCTGCGCACAAGAAACCATTCTTATGGACGCATTCTGGCTTTCTCTCATCATCATTTTTCTGGCGGAGCTGGGCGATAAATCGCAGCTTTTAGCGCTCAGCCTCGCGACATGCTACAATACCAAAGTTGTACTCTGGGGCATTTTCTGGTCGACTCTTGCTGTCCATGTGTTTTCTGCGGCTATCGGGTCGTTTATGGGCGGTCTGCTTCCAACTGACTGGATTATGTTCATTGCCGGGCTATCGTTTATTGCCTATGGTTTCTGGACATTGCGGGGAGATTCGCTCGATGATGACGATGCCTCCTGCAAGCGCACGATTCATCCGTTCTGGCTTGTGTTTACCACCTTTTTCATGGCGGAACTCGGTGACAAGACGATGCTTGGTACCGTTAGCCTTGCGACGACAAACCCTTTTCTTCCGGTCTGGATCGGATCGACCGTCGGCATGGTTATTTCCGATGCTCTTGCGATCGTCGTTGGTAAAATGCTTGGCAAAAACCTTCCGGAAAAGACAATCAAAATCGCCGCGGGATTCATCTTTTTCGTGTTTGGTGCCTGGACGATGTATGATGGAGGAAAGGCATTCAGTCCCTTAATCTGGGCTGCGGCCGGCGCGGTCATCATTCTTATGGGGGCACTGTTTCTCAGGCATCGTCAGTCGCAGGCCTGAACCGGCTTCAGAGCCGGAATGCCGGAATTATCGTTTTTCGAGGTCCTGTTCCTTCGTCGAAGGTAATCTGCCAGAACGGCCTCCATACGACGGTGACTGCCTGTACATCGATATCGGTTCTTCTCGGCGAGAGTTCTTCGTTCACAAGCTCCGCTTCGACGCGTTCCCATCGGCTGGTAATGGTTCTGATCTCGTTTTCGAGTGCTGATTCCAGAGCGCGGATATCATCTTTCAGATCGGCAATCTCTTCATGAGATTCGTCGATATCCGCCTTTGCTTTTGCCGTCATTCTTCGTCTGTTCAGCGCTCCTGAGAGTCCCTTTGAACTTTTTCTTCCCAGGAATAAACCAAGAACAGTTTCTCCAATCCCGATCAGTTCCGAATTTCTTCGGTTCTGATGCTCCATTTCATCTTCGGCAAGTTCACGTTCCTCTTTTCGAAGTTTATCTTCGATCCGGTCGATCTGTGTGCGGTATTTTTCCTGCAGTTTGTCTACGTCCGCATCCCTCCGTTCTCTTGCTGCCTGATTGAGGCGGATGAGAAAGTCTCTTCGTGTTTCTCCTGGGTGCTGAAAAATATCGAGATCGGGATGGATGGCAATCGCTTCTCTTGCCGAATAGTAGAGCATATCGGCAAGTTTTTTTTGCATTCCGGCAATCTCTCTCGATGAGTTGACGGATTGCGGAAGTTCACCGAAAAAAGCTTTCGGAGCGCCAGGCTTCTCGTCGAGGCGAAGCTCATTGCCGGAGATTGATCTGCCGTTATTCCAGTCCGGCAGAGCGTCGGCAGCGGAGAGCTGCAGGATCGTCCGGGTGCGTTTTTGTTCCTGGATGCCCCGTTTCCTGTCGATAAAATGGACAACGGCATCGCCAAGCAGCGCCGGTTCGTAGAGCAATACGGCATCGATATGCTGCAGTCGGCTTTCATGGTCGTTATTGACGGACAGCAACGCTTCATCGCGACTGATACTGACAGGGAGAAAGCGCGGGCGAAGAGCCGCATCCATGACAGGAGCCGAAACGCTGTATCCTTGCGGAGCCTCGCAGGACGGCGGAAGGGCGGACGCGGGCGGGGAGGTGACAGAGGTCGGCAGTTTCAGGGGTTTGCTTGCAGTACCCTGCTGTTGAGTCGTTTTCATGAGCTGACGGACCTGGGGCCTTGTCAGAGGGCCCCGGAGATAGCTCATGGCCCAGCGCGTATGAAAAACAACCGGGGCGTCCTCGTGGACGTTATGCATCAGGAATACTCTGCTCCTGAGGCCGGTGATCAGGGCATCATAATCGACGACGTCGGCTTTTCCGCCAGCGTGGGCAATTGCGTTGTTCAATCCTTCCAGCACTCGCGCCTTATCGCGTTCGGCCTGCAGTTTTCCGATAAACCAGGTCCCTGTATTCGTCAGGGCTTTATAATCGATGTCGACCGGGTTCTGGGTAACCAGCACACAGCCCAGTCCGAATGCCCGGGCCTGCTTAAGCATCGTCATCAGCGGACGTTTCGACGATGGCTCCGCAACCGGAGGGAGAAAGCCGAAAACCTCGTCGAAATACAGAAGCGCTCTCAGACTTGTCGTTCCTTCCTGCGCGCGCATCCAGGTCAGCATGTTTTCCAGGAGCAGGGTCACGAAAAACATGCGTTCGCTCTCACTGAGATGGGCAAGATAAAAAATGCTCTGACGGGGTTTTCCATCCTGCGTATACATCAGCTTGTCGATGTCGAGTTCTTCTCCCTGCAGCCATCCCCGGAAGCCCGGAGACGCAAGCAGGTTGTTCAGCGCCAGGGCCAGATCGAAGCGCTCTTTTTCAGGAAAAAATGTATCGATCTCGAAAACCCCGATCTGGCGCATCGGCGGATTTCTGATCGAAAGGATCAGCCGCTGAAGATCGATATCTTCGTTTTCACGCCAGAAATGGTCGAAAATCGAAGCAAGAAGGATCGCTTCACGGCTGCGCAGCGGATCGGCGTCGATTCCGACAAGCCCGAGGAGCGCGCTGACCGTTCCGCTGATCCGCTCCCGTATGGTTTCCCCGTGTTCTTCAAATGAGAGTTTCGGAGATTTCATGCTGCCCAGAATGCTTACCGGGACTCCGGCATCGGAGCCCGGCGTGTAGATCGTGAACCCGGAAGACTGTTTCAGCATCCTGATGCGCTCAGGGCCGATGCCCCAGTCTGCAAGCCCCTGCTTCCAGGATGCAGCCGTATCGGCAGCATATTCATCTCTGCTCATGCCTTTTCTGCGTGCATCGTCTTCATTGATCCACGGTTCGAAATCTTCGGGTTTCATGTCAGGAAACTGCAGCAGCAGATTGGTGATATCCCCTTTGGGATCGATCATGATCGTGGGAATGAGGTCCAGCGCAGCTTCTTCGAGGAGACTGATGCAGAGGCCGGTTTTTCCGCTGCCCGTCATCCCGACGCAGAGTGCGTGCGTCGTCAGATCGCGGGCATCGTAATGAACCGGACGTTCAAGGCGCCTGGCGGTTTTGGGATCGAATTCGGCTCCGAGATAAAATGACCCCGAACGTTCCTGATCAAGCTTCATTGCAACACTCCCTGATAAACACTGTTCCTTTGAACCTGCCGGACCGGCTCAGGAACGCTTTTTCCATGATTGAATTAATTGGATGCCAGACACCTGTATGCTATTTTTCCATTGGCTTCTGGTCGATCCCGTTTTAAAAATATCGGCATATTTTTTTCTTCATTCAAACCGATCGGCAGGTTATGGTTCCGTTGTTAATGATCGAGCATCTTTCGTTTGCCTACAGCCCCGCTGAGATGCCGTTGTTTGAAGATCTTGATCTGGAGGTGGAAAGAGGGGATTTTCTGCTGATCAGAGGTGCTTCCGGAAGCGGTAAATCGACGTTACTTCGCCTGATCTGCCGGTTGCAGCCCTTTGAAAAGGGAAAGATTGTGCTGAAAGGGGAGCCGATCGATACGATTGCCCCTCCGGCATTACGGCGTCAGGTTCTGTATGTCGCCCAGATCCCTTCGATGATGGACGATACTGTCAGGAACAATCTTCTCTTTCCATTCTCGTTTTCAGTCAATCGCAACAAGCCTGTTCCCGAGGATGACGCTCTGATCGGAATGCTGGCAGAGTTCTATCTTCAGGATATATCGCTGCAGCAGCAGGCCGGCAATCTTTCCGTCGGACAGCAGCAGCGGGTTGCCCTGATGCGCGCGCTTTTGCAGCAGCCTGAAATTCTGCTGCTGGACGAACCAACTTCTGCCCTTGACGCTGAAAGCGCGGCCATGGTGTTCACGATTATTGAAAAACTCAACCGGGAGCAGTCAATGACGATCATCTGTGTGACACACAGTGATTATACACCGCAAACGCTGCAACCCGAGATCTATTTTCTTCAGAACAGGACATTGCATCATTTATGAATCCACCTGTCGAAATAAGCTTATGGCAGCTGCTGCTGGGGCTCACGTTCATTCTTGTTGCCCAGGTCACCTCGCTGGTCTACCATCTTGGCCTGAACCGCGATATAACGATTGGAACCATCCGGACCTTTGCCCAGCTTTTTCTGATGGGGTATGTCCTTACCTTTATTTTTCGTTCTGAAAATGTCCTGCTGACGCTGCTGGTCTTTGCCCTGATGGTTGTTTCGGCCTCATTTATTGTCAAGGGGCGAGTCAAGGAAAAGAGGGTGCCTTATCTGCTGCCGACTGTTCTGACGATGTTCATCAGCTACTTCGCGACGGCTTTTTTCGTATCCGGTATTATTATCGGTGTCGATCCATGGTGGGAACCGCGTTATTTCCTGCCTTTCGGGGGTATGGTCATCGGCAATTCCATGTCCGCTCTCGCGATTGCCATTGAGCGCCTTTTCAGTGAAATGCGCCAGCAGAAAGCCATGATCGAAGCACGCCTCTGTCTTGGAGCGAACTACAAGGAGGCAAGCGCAGAAATGTTCAGGAATGCGATAAGTGCAGGCATGATCCCCTCGATCAATGCAATGATGGGTGTGGGCCTTGTGTTCATTCCGGGCATGATGGCCGGTCAGGTCCTTGCCGGAGCCGATCCTTTACAGGCAATCCGATACCAGATTGTCATCATGCTGATGCTTGTCGGCTCGACGGCTATGACGTCGTTCATAACGATCCGTATCATTCGTAAACGATGCTTCGGAAGGGGAGAGGAGCTTCTGCTTTCATGGTCTCGCTGATGAAGCCGGAATGCCCGGATATGCGGGGTCGCTCACCTCAATGCTTTGCCCGATAGCTGTTTGCAGACAAGAAGCACGCCGATGCCTCCGGCCATCATTGCTATGCAGAGCAGCTGCCCCATTGATAGCTGCATGAAGATGAATCCGAGGTGCTCGTCCGGTTCGCGAAAAAATTCGATAAAGAAACGGACAAAGCCGTAGCCGAACAGATAGAGGCCTGAAAGAAAACCCGGATAGGGGGATTTGCGACGAATCGTCCACAGGATGATGAAGAGAACGATTCCTTCGAAGAATGCTTCGTAAAGCTGGGACGGATGACGAAGGGCGAAGCCGGGAGCTAACGGAAAATACATTCCCAGTGCGGCATCGGTGGTCCGTCCATAGAGCTCGCCATTGATGAAATTGCCTATTCTGCCGAAGGTATAGCCGAGCGGCAGGGCTGTGATAAACAAGTCGATGGTTTTGAGAAACGGCTCGTTGCGACTGCGGCAGAACAGCACGATTGCGATGATAACGCCGATGGCGCCTCCATGGTAGGACATGCCTGCAATTCCCGAAAAGCTGCATCCCCCGGAAAGGTTCAGGGGTATGATCGATCCGATCGGATTGGCGATGAATTCAGGAAAACTGTAAAAGATGAGATAGCCGAGCCTTCCTCCGAGGAGCACGCCGACCATCGCCCAGGTCAGGGCATCGCCGACAAATGTCGGAGAGCAGGAAAGTTTTTCGCTTTTTATACGGTAACGGGTAAGAAGATAGACGACCGCAAATGCAATGATATACATCATTCCATACCAGCGGACGGCAAAACCGCCAATGGAAAAAATAACCGGATCCATCTGCGAAGGAAGATTTTGCCACCATGAAAGCATAGTATTTCAGCTAAAAGATGAAAAAACACACCTTATGCACCTATTATTGATGCTTATACTCTTGATATAGGGCTGAATATAATTATATTTTAGCTTTGCGCTTTTTTAATGTGGTGGTTTTCACACTTTTAACAAAAATATCAATTTAGAATGGCAAAAATACTTGAAGGGGCGGCAATGAAGTTTTTCAACAAGTGGGGTATCCCTGTACCCAACTATGTTGTTGTCATGGACCCGAACAGACTTGCTCAGCTGGGCGAAGCCAACAAGTGGCTTAGAGAGTCAAAGCTTGTTGTCAAGGCTCACGAGGCCATCGGCGGCAGGTTCAAACTTGGCCTGGTCAAACTCGGCCTCAACCTCGAAGAGGCTGTCGAGGCTTCAAGGGAAATGATTGGAAGAAAGATCGGTACCGCGGAAATCCGTCAGGTTATCGTAGCCGAGATGCTTGATCATGACGAGGAGTATTACATTTCCATGGCAGGCAATCCTGATGGAGCCGAGCTTCTTCTGTCAGCCAAAGGCGGCGTTGATATTGAAGATAACTGGGATACCGTCCAGAGAATTCACATTCCTGTCGATGAAACCCCGACCATCGAAGAACTGACCGAACTTGCCACCAGGGCCGGGTTCAACGATCAGGAAATTGCCGAACGTGTTGCAAAAATCGCATCGAGACTCATTCTTTGCTATGACAACGAAGATGCGCAGTCTATTGAGATCAACCCGCTGGTTATCCGCAAGAGCGACATGCGTTTCGCTGCGCTCGACGCTGTTATGAACGTTGACTGGGATGCCCGTTTCCGCCATCCTGACTGGGACTTCAAACCTGTTTCAGAGATCGGTCGTCCGTTTACCGAAGCTGAACAGCAGATCATGGATATCGATTCGAGGATCAAAGGTTCCGTCAAATTCGTCGAGGTTCCGGGCGGGGAAGTCGCTCTTCTTACCGCAGGCGGCGGAGCTTCGGTCTTTTATGCCGATGCCGTTGTGGCCCGTGGCGGATCGATTGCCAACTACGCTGAATATTCCGGTGCTCCTCCCGACTGGGCGGTTGAAGCTCTGACAGAAACCCTCTGCCAGCTGCCGAACATCAAACACATCATTGTCGGTGGTGCCATTGCCAACTTTACCGATGTCAAAGCCACCTTTGGCGGCATTATCAACGGTCTGCGCGAAAGCAAGGCAAACGGTTATCTCGACGGGGTGAAAATCTGGGTTCGTCGTGGTGGTCCTAATGAAACCGAAGGTCTTGCAGCCATCAGAAAACTCAAGGATGAGGGTTTTGACATCCATGTTTACGATAGAAACATGCCAATGACCGATATTGTTGATCTTGCCATGAACGCCTGAGACACTATCGCTTATTAACAAGACAGTATCGATAAACTATAAAATCAAAGTATAACCGTGAGCATTGTTATCAATAAAGAAACTCGTGCGGTAATCATTGGCGGTGCGGCTGGACTCAGCGCTGCAAAGAAAATGGCCGAGTTCGATTTCCTTGTGAAACGTCCACTTACCGTACAGGCATTTGTCTACCCTCCCGAAGAAGGTCAGCAGAAAGAGATCTTTCTCGGCGGTGAACTCAAGAATGTGAAAGTCTATTCTTCACTTGAGACGGCACTTGCAGAAAATCCCCAGATCAATACCGCATTGATCTATCTCGGTGCTTCGCGCGCTACCCAGGCAACGATGGAAGCGCTTGAATCTGACAATATTCAGCTTGTTTCTGTTATCACAGAAGGTGTGCCTGAAAAAGACGCCAAGAAGCTCCGTATCGTGGCAGAGAAAAAAGGCAAAACACTCAATGGCCCGTCCTCCATCGGCATCATGTCTGCCGGCGAATGCCGTCTTGGTGTGATCGGCGGTGAGTTTAAAAACCTTAAACTCTGCAACCTCTATCGTCCAGGCTCGTTTGGCGTTATCACCAAGTCCGGAGGTCTGTCCAACGAGGCGATGTGGCTTTGCGCACAGAACGGCAACGGAATCACCTCTGCCGTTGCTATCGGCGGCGACGCCTATCCGGGCACCGACTTTGTCAACTACCTTGAAATGTTCGACCAGGACCCGGCAACCAAGGCGGTTGTCATGATCGGCGAAGTGGGCGGCACCCTTGAAGAAGAAGCTGCAGAGTGGCTTGCACAGGAACCTCGCAGCATCCGTCTCATCGCTGCAATCGGCGGTACCTGTCAGGAAGTGCTTCCCCAGGGGATGAAATTCGGCCATGCAGGTGCAAAAGAAGGCAAGAAGGGGACCGGTTCAGCCCGCTCAAAAATTAATGCACTGCGCGAAGCCGGCGCTATCGTTCCCGATACCTTCGGCGGACTGAGCAAGGCGATCAAACAGGTGTACGAAGAACTTCTCGCCGATGGATCCATCGCACCCGAGGAGCCGATCGACGATGCGCTGCTGCCGGAACTGCCGCCAAAAGTGCAGAAAGTTATCAAAGAAGGCGAAGTGATCGTTGACCCGCTCATCCGCACCACGATTTCCGATGATCGCGGCGAAGAGCCCCGTTACCGAGGTTATGCAGCTTCGCAGCTTTGCGAAAAAGGTTACGGCATCGAAGATGTCGTTGGTCTGCTCTGGAACAAAAAGCTTCCAACCAAAGAGGAGTCCGAGATTGTCAAACGTATCATCATGATTTCAGCTGATCACGGTCCTGCTGTATCAGGTGCTTATGGAACCATTCTCGGTGCATGTGCAGGAATCGACATGCCGCAGGCAGTATCGGCCGGTATGACCATGATCGGCCCCCGTTTCGGCGGCGCTGTCACGAATGCCGGTAAATATTTCAAGATGGGCGTTCAGGATTTCCCGAATGACATTCCCGGCTTCCTTGCCTGGATGAAGAAAAATGTCGGACCGGTTCCTGGCATCGGCCATCGCGTCAAAAGCCTGAGAAATCCTGACCAGAGAGTCAAATACCTGGTTTCTTACGTCAAGAATGAAACATCGCTTCATACGCCGTGTCTTGATTTTGCTCTCGAAGTAGAAAAAGTCACAAGCGCTAAAAAGGATAACCTCATTCTGAACGTTGACGGCACCATGGGCGCGATCCTCGTCGATCTCGGCTTCCCGATCCATTCGCTCAACGGCTTCTTCGTACTTGCCCGTACCATTGGTATGATTGGCCACTGGATTGACCAGAACGAGCAGAACTCGCGTCTGATCAGACTGTACGACTACCTGATCAACTACGCTGTTGAAGACGAAAAGGAAGTTCCAGAGAAAAAATAACGCATTGTAATAAAAGGCGTTAAATACATAAAGGCCATGCAGAAGACTCCTTTTGCATGGCCTTTTTTATTGCCTCGGATGTGCGCAGGTTCTGGTGACGGTAATAAAACAGTGATATATTGTAATGGAAAGGGAAGTGTACTCCAGAAAAAAATCAACCCATGGAGGCAATTATGGATCTGCGATATAATCCGGAACTGATGATCATTGGTGATTCTCTTGCGCAGGGATGCCGGTCGCTCAGCGTTTCGCAAGGGTTCTGTGCGCAATCCTATGGAGCGCGCATCAGCAGTACTGTGAACTGGCCTTTTGTTGCTCCGGACCATAAACGTCCGGTCTGCTTTGATGCAGAGAAACTGATTCGGGAGTCAGGATTGATTGTTGATGTGTTAAGCGCTTTTATTGTAATAAAAAAGCTTGAAAAAACAGTTAAAGAAAACGTGAAGGCATGGCAACAGGATTTTGCCCTGGGAAATCCTCTATCATCATATTGCTGTTTTGATAATCTTGGCATTGCCGGAACAAAAATTCCCGATCTGATGCAGCGGACAGCCTCAGGATCTCTTGCTGAAGCTGATGCCATTCTTGAGCATAAGGACCTTGACAAATCCAGTATTGCAGATATTGCCGCCCTGGCAGCTTCGCTTCACATTCCCTTCAACGCAGCTTTTACGCTGAATCCCTCCATGCAGCAGGACTTTGCTTCATGGAGCCCGATGGACTGGGTTGAACAACGGCGTCCGAAACGCCTGATTGTGCAGACCGGGCATAATCACGGGCTGTTCAATGTCGGTTTTTCCGCATCGCCGGTACTGATTACCTACGATTCACTCGATGGCGCCGATGAACTGGCCCTGAGGCTGGCAAATCTGACGGAAGACACTGGAGAGATATACATTATGCTGCTGCCGAAAGTAAGTGCGGTCGCTAATCTCGTCGCGAAAGGTTCATTCAGCGGCGGGTATGCCGAAGAGTATCGATCTGCGTTCAACCCTTCTGCAGCTCAACCGCTCGCAGGCAGTGAAATGGCTGAGATTGATCGCTCTATCATGGAAACCAATACCGTCATGATGCGTCGTTTTCGGGAAATTTTTGAATCAGTTCAGCCGGGAAATGCAAAACGTCTCTGGTTCATCGACACCTACGAACTTCTGACAAAATATGACTATAAAAATACCGGTATAGAGGAAAAACTGATCTATGCGGGAAAACAGAGAATCAACAACAGGCGACTTGACGGGAAATCATCCTATATAGGACGTCCCAATATGGATACCAGAAGAAGAAAGCCGGGTGGCAGACTTATCGATGGCGGCTTTCAGAGTGCTGACGGTATGCATCCCAGCGGTGTCGGGTATGCTGTGCTTGCATCCGATATCATGCACTTTATGGGCATTCCGCATGACCGGCAGAAACTTCTTGTCAAAGCATTCAGGGAAGATCGCTTGCTGAGCCGTTATCCATTGCAGCTCGATATGATTTTTTCGATCATCGATCTTTTGCAGAAGTTCGAAAAAGACCCTCAGTCTGAACCATCGCTCAAGCTCGAGGAAAAGGAGTCGATGGAGCTCGATGAATTTATCGGTTTTATGAAGCAGTCGCTTCAAATAGCGTGAATCAGCCCTTGTTTCTCTGATGCAATATTTGTTGTATAATATAAATTATGTAAAGTAGGGCATATTCTTTGAATATGCCCTACTTTACATAATTTGGGTTATAGGACTTTTTTAGGGAGAGCTCTCAGTGACAGGGCGTGTTTGACGAACAAGCTTGATGTTTTGTTAGGTTCTGGCGCTAACCCGTTGCGTAGCTCTGTATGGGATAGCATTTTGACACCTGCTCTTCTTATGAAGCAAGAAGCGGCTTGTATGCCGGAAAATCTTCGAGAATAATGCCGACCCCTTTGATAACTTCTTTCAAGGGGTCCTTTCCGATAATGACCGGCAAACGGGTCTCTTCATGAATTTTGTTTGCCAGACCCTTCAGCAGTGCCCCGCCACCGGAAAGTGCGATACCATGGTCGAGAATATCAATGGCAAGATCAGGTTTGACAACCAGGGCCTCAATATGTTTCCTGATGGAGGTAACCATCTGCGTCACTGGATGAACAACGATATTGCTGATTTTCTCAGAATCGATCTCCAGCATACCGGGAAGGCCCGATTCATAACTCATTCCTCTGACGTTCATCGTTGTTATGGTATCGCTGCCGGTAGCCGAAGCCATCTGAAGTTTGACGTTTTCAGCGGCATAATCGCTGATAGCAAAGTTGTGCACTTCCCGAAAATGACGAATGATGGCCTTGTTGATATCGGTTCCTGCGATTCTCAGCGATTCACCTGAAGCAATGCCACCAAGAGAGATAACAGCGACCTCGGTTGTTCCTCCCCCGATGTTAACGACCATATTGCCAACAGGAGCAAACGGATCAATCCCGATACCTATTGCTGCGGCCAACGGTTCATAAATCAGGTGAACCTGTTTGGCGCCCACATGGCGGGCGGCATCCTGTACCGCACGAAGTTCGACGTTTGTCGTTCCAAGAGGAACGCTGATGACCATACGCTTGATACCGAACAGAAAACGCGTTTGCGCTTTATTGAGCAGTCCTTTCATGAGCATTAATGTTGCCTCGTAATCCCCTATTACCCCGCTGGACACCGGACGGACCGTGACGATTCCTGGATGAATCCGCTCATGCATGTCAAGAGCATCCTGGCCCACGGCAAGGATTTTTCCCGAACTGCGCTCACGGGCTACAATTGAGGGCTCATTGACAATGATGCCTTTGCCGCGAAGATAAATTAACGTATTGGCTGTTCCGAGATCGATACCGATATCGATTCGGGAATCCATGTTAAAAAAACTGCTAAGACGCATAATTAAGAAAGGGTTTTCTATGGAGGCACACTCTGTGATTATCCCGTTTGCTGTCGCCTGAGTTGGTCAGGCAATACTTCCCTGCCTGCATGAACCGGATTTCATGTATCCGACTGTACCATCCATAGATGATCCACAACACTTCAAAAACAGTGCATAATGATCATGGACGAAAAATTCTTCTGTTGGAATGTAACGAACCTGGCGCAATTAAACAGCCTGTTTCTCGATTTGCATGTAAAAAATTTGAAAAATGACCTCCAGACCTTGAAATAGTAAGCTTTTGGCATTATGCAGGAAGTCTCAAGTGCGACAAATACTCAGGTTAAGAAAAAGAGTCTATCCAGTTGAGCTGTTTTGGAAGACAAACAGCATGTACATCATACTGTTTCGTGATGCATGCACGAGCGGTCGAACCAAGCCTCGAACGGACTTGAGGAGAGTCGGCCAGGAAACAGATTTCGTCAACGATGCTCGCGTGATCAAAAAAATTCACCAATCGCCCATTGTGGTCGTGGATAATCACTTCTTTTACTGGGGGAGTATCGCTTGCTACAATCGCGCATCCGCAGCTCATAGCCTCAAGAAGGCTCCATGAAAGAACGAACGGATAGGTCAGATAGAGATGAACGGTTGATATCTGTAACAGCTTGATAAAATCACTGTAGGGCAAACGTCCGAGAAAATGCACTCGCTGCCAGTCGTTGTCGTTGATTTGGGAACGAACTTCCTGAATAAAAAAATCTTTCCAGTTGCCACCTTTTTCAGGGCGGGTTCCATAGCTTACACCGTTTCCCCCGACAACAAGGATTCTCGCATTTGGACGTTGACGCAACAGGTCCGGAAGAGCACGCATAAAAATATGGTAACCGCGATAGGGTTCAAGGTTGCGATTAACGAAGGTAATAATCTCGTTATTTCTGGTTAAACAAATTTTCTTGCCACTTTTCGTCGAAAGGCTCATCCTGACCTTTGGATCCGGAACGGCAACTCCCGTATGAATACCATCGTGCAGAACCGTTATTTGAGATCGAAAGGATTCCGGGAAAGTGTCTGCTTGCCACTGTGTCGGAGCGAGAGCCGCATCTGCATGTTCAAAATGTAGGCGGTAGTTCAGATTTTTTAATCGGAGTCTACAAATACTGTCAGCATCAGCATGCTGTTGAAATTCAGGATCAAAGCCCATATCTGCGCCTTGTGGTGAATAATAAAACTCACAGTAGATGCCGATACTACATTGAGGCCATACTTCTTTGAGAAAAAGGCTCTCTCCCCATCCTGGATGTGCAATAATGACATCGGGATAATAACCTTCCTGATCACGGAGCTTGAGTGCTGCACGAAAGCAGGCTTCGCCTCGAATCACTTTTGTTTCAAAATCCCCTATCCATGGATGAATACCGGGTGTTGAACCTCTTTCAGAGGTATAAGGGATGACGCGTACCCCTTTCCAGGATACTTCCCTTCCCTTTTTCATCGTCATCGCAATAACTGCATGACCCTTGGCAGCAAGAGCAGGTGCAAGGTATTTGAACTGACCGGGAAAGTTCTGGTGAATAAACAGAATGTTCATCGGCAGGTAATGGCCTTACACCAGCCCATCACTCTTCAGCTGGGCTGCAAGCGCCTGCTGGTAGGCATTGCGAGCGGTCTGGGCTACGGCAAGCTGTGCCTGCAGCCTGCGAATTTCTGTTTCTGCAAACCTCAGGTTGAAAAGTTGCTCACGAGCCTTGTCGGACAAGTCTGCCATTGCATACTCTTTGTCATTAATTTTAACCTTGCCCTGAGGCTGCATTGTTTCTGTGTCTGCCATGGGTAACAATAATGTAATGTAAGTGTTGACGAAATTATACAAGAAACGCGATAAGTGCTACTGCCCCGATACCTGCGACGACAACGCCAACATCAACACCTGAACCGTCAGACGTCGCGGCATAAGCAGCTTCTACTGTACTGAAACTGTAATCGTCATTATCTGGATTATAGTATAACCCATCATCGAGATCAAGGATCGATCCGTCTGCAAAGGTAATGAAATACTCCGTTCCATACTCGAGATCAGATGCGGGATCTATAGTCAATGTGTTTGACTCGATAGAGATATTGTCGGGATGAGTTGTTCCATCGACATTGAACTCTTCGACGATATCCCCTTCTGACGATCCTTCACGGATAGCAATGGTGCCGTTTCCGAAATCGATATTTTCACTGAACGTAACCTCAATAGTGCTGTCAACAGCGACATCTGTGGTGTCATCTTGAGGGTTGAATGCAACAACAGTTGGCGCAGACAGAGTTTTGTCGTCAAACTGAAAGTTTTCAACACCTGTTACTTCATCAGCATTGTAGTCCTGAGCGACCGTGGTGCGAAGAACTGGTTCATCAGTAACCGAATAGGTATCGGTTTCCGGATCGTACACAATCGTGTAATCCTCAGAATTACCTTCAAATATTACTGTATCATTGCCTGGGCCACCATCGATGGTATCATTACCTGCTCCTCCATCAAGCAGATCATCGCCTTCATCGCCATGGAGAACATCGTCACCTTCTCCCCCATAGAGCGAATCATTCCCCTCTCCACCGGTAAGAGAGTCATTTCCTTCATCGCCATGAATGATGTCATCTCCGCCTGTGGACCCGACGGTATCGTTACCTTTACCGCCATGAAGAACATCATCGAGTTCGCCAAGGATAATCTCCTGATCCGAACTATCACCATAGACAATGTTATTACCTGCGCCTCCGGTGAACTTCGCGGAGCCGACAATCACCGCAAACTCGACATTGTTGAGGTTGAGTACTGTGCCTGGCGGTAACAGGCTTACATCGATAACCAGGGCTTCATTCCCTTCATTGCCTGTGATCGTTATTTCTCCATCCACAATAGCATCAGGGGTCAATGTCACGGCGCTTACGGTAACTGCTCCAGCCTCATCAACTGCTTCATCAAGTTCTGCTTGATCTTCTGGTGAAAGATCTCCTCCTCTTGCATTTGCAAAAGCTGACAGCTGTTCAGACGCACTTGCACCTGTATCAGTAATCTGTTCAATGGTTACTCCCTGATCCGGCAATCCTGAAATATTTGCTGTTTCCTGCGTAGCCGATGCAGGAGCGTACATGGAAATCTGTAATGTGCCATTTCGATCAGCGTCGCCATCAGACACGGAAATCTCGATGCTATCTGACGTTTCGTCATTATCTCCGTGAGTGTAGCTCAACAACCCATTCTCGATATCCGCCTGGGTAAACGTGTCGCCGGCGTTCAAGCCGCTGCCATCGAGTTCGAGTGTTCCATGCGCAGGTCCTGTGGTCAATGTGTACACAAGATCTGAGACAGGATTATCGATGTCTTCAGCAGCAAGAACTGCTGATGTGATGACTGCAGTAGATTCAGCAAGAAGCTTGAGGCCAGTATCCTTGATCTTCAATTCAGGAGCATCGTTGGTCCCGGTCACGGTAATGGTGACGTCATTCTGCAC
>RRYU01009841.1_pt1 | contig 29561 bp, 30 predicted proteins | sample 2162651 | NCBI WGS metagenome assembly RRYU01 (sample SAMN10267283, study PRJNA491782) | microbial mat metagenome | isolation source: biomat in the production well | place: Japan: Minami-Kanto gas field, natural gas well KTG3 | collected 2017-06 | reverse complement strand
CCCCCCCCAGCGCAAGAAACCGAGGCTGCCTCCGTAACGGCAAATGGGCCCCTCAACGCCCCCCATGAGCAGGATGAAGCCAGGGAGCTGGCTCCCGCAGCGGCCCGAAAACACAAAAAAAGTACAGCGCCCAGCAGTTCAGCCTTCTCGATTTTAATCAAGGCAATGCTATTGATCATTCTGGGCGCCCTGATTATCGGTGGGGTCTATATCTATTTTGACGGGCCGGAAGAAATTAATGAAAAACTCAAGCAGTACTTTGGCCAGACAAGCGAAGAATCATCCGGTATTGATCAAATATCCCTGGGGACATTGGAAGGTCGGTTTTTAAGAAATGAACACGCGGGGGAGATTTTCCTGATTCGTGGTGAAGCCATCAATAATTTTAATCAACCTCGCTCAGCTGTTCAGGTCAAAGGAGTGTTGTATGATCAACACGGCAAACCACTGATGCAAAAGACCGTATTCTGTGGTAACCCGATCAGCGATGAGCAGCTTCGCACCCTACCCTTTGATGAGCTGGAACAGCTGATGGGGAACCAGTTTGGCAAAGACCTGAGCAACATGAAAGTTGATCCGCGTAAAAGTATTTCCTTCGACATTGTCTTCAAGGATCTGCCGGCTAACATTGCCGAATTTAGTGTCAATGTCACTTCCTCCCGCCCAATTGCCCGCTGATCACCGCGTCCAGCCACCACCCCGGTTTATTTCACCAGCACCTCATCGCCAGTTCTGAATCAATAAAAAAAGCGGCGACCGTCAATAGCAGCCACCGCTCTCTTACCTTATACTGTACGGCAATGAATCAGGCTGGACTGATTGCATCCACCGGACAGGAGTCAACACAGGCACCACAGTCGGTGCAGGTTTCTGCATCGATGGTGTAGATGTCGCCCTCGGCAATTGCGTCGACAGGGCAGGTAGGTTGGCAGGCGCCACAAGCAATACATTCGTCAGAGATTACATAAGCCATGTTTTTTTCCTCCTGGAAATTAAGGTCTGGTATCACCTGATATGGTTATACCCTCGTAACAGGTGGCACTTTACCCGATCTCAACCTTCCTGTCCAGACCTGAAAAACACTTGCGAAAACTGGTGCAATCGCGCTAGCCTGTGCGCTTGATTGTCGCAGTATTTATTTATGGTTGAAGATGCCGATACCCGGGCAGCAGATTCTCTCTTATCATCTGAAAAACGGGAAGGTTTCTAAATCATTTTTTTCATTTGACGATAAAGGAGCTGATAACATGGACATTCTGGCTTTGAACTGTGGGAGTTCATCGGTCAAATACCAACTATTTGACTGGAAGCGCAAGGAAGTAATTGCCAAAGGGATGGTTGAACGCGTGACCATCGGCGATTCCTATATTATTCACGAAGTACCGGGACGCGAGACCTACCGCGAAGAGTATGAATGCTCCGATCACAAAACGGCTGTCCATCTGATTGTTAAAACCCTGAGTGGTAAGGAACACGGCGTCGTCACCGATATGAACCAGATCTCCGCGGTCGGTCATCGGGTGGTACATGGTGGTGAAAAATTCACCTGTTCGGTCCGTATTGACGATGATGTGCTAGACGCCATCAAGGAAGTTCAGCACCTCGCCCCGCTCCACAACCCGCCTAACATTTCCGGCATCGAAGCGGCTCAGGCGGTTCTTCCCAATGTTCCGCACATTGCTATTTTTGACACCGCATTCCATCAGACCATGCCCGAATGTGCCTATACCTATCCAGTCCCTCTCGAATGGTATACCCAACATGGCGTCCGACGCTATGGCTTCCATGGTACCAGCCACCTTTATGTATCCAAGCGTGCGGCGGTTCTGCTTGGCAAAAAACCGGAACAGTGCAATATTATTACCATGCACATCGGCAACGGGGTGTCCCATTGTGCTATCAAAAATGGTATCTCGGTGGACACCTCCATGGGCCTGACCCCTCTGGAAGGGGCGGTAATGGGAACCCGCAGCGGAGACATTGACCCGGCAATCCCGGCCTTTATCATGGAACGCGAAGGGTTAAGCCCTAAGGACATTGATAATATCCTCAATAAAAAATCTGGCATATTGGGCATTACGGGTGAATTCACTGATCGGCGCGACGTTATCGAGGGCGCCGAAGCTGGCAATCTCCGCTGTCAACTCGCCCTTGACATTGAATCCTATCGTCTGAAAAAATACATCGGTTCCTACTGTGCTGCTCTAGGACGCCTGGACGCGGTTGTATTTACCGCCGGAGTTGGAGAGATGGCCTGGCAAATCCGCGAAAAAGCTCTGGACAATCTGGAACATATGGGGATCAATCTTGACCGTGAAAAAAACCGCAACACCATGACTCGCAAGCGTGAAACGGTGATTTCCACCCCTGACTCGCCAATCAAGATCTTTGTTGTTCCTACGGACGAGGAGCTGGTGTTTACCGAGGATGTGGTTGCTATCCTCGAAGGAACCTATACCGATCACATGAATTTCAGCTACTCTTTTGCCCATGACAGTTTTCAGCGTAGCTGATGATCACTACTGATCAATCCTTAAACCCCTGGTTTTTTTGTTCGACACGGAAAAACCAGGGGCCAAAAACCAACAAATGAAACCTGGTCAATTCGTAGTTGACAATCAGACCCAAGGGTATCCAATGGCCGACACCAGCGACGAAGTCCAGCAGCTGCTTGCCCAGCTCCAACAGGAAAATGAAGAACTGAAGCAAACCTGTGAGGATCTGGTCAGTGAGCGCGAAGCCCTGGAAATGGCGATTGCTGAGTTTGGCAATAAGCAACTGCGCGCCGAAATTGAGGCGATGGAACTGGAACAGATTTTTCTTTCTGTCAGTGATGCCATGTGGGCAGTCCGTGATGACGGCACCGTCATTAGAGCCAATGATGCAATGGCGACACTGCTTGGTAAATCCACCGCTGAAATTGTCGGCAAGAAATGCCGCGAGCTGCTCAATTATGGCCTTTGTCAGAACAATACCTGCCCGCTTGAGGTCTGCAGCAGTCGCAGTAAACAGGAATTCGACGTCAGGCTGGTGACAGGATCGGATAGCTACGACTACTACATTATCAGTGTTGCACCGCTGACTACTATTGTCGGCACAACAGCTATTATCAGCCAATTCAAAAACATTACAGCGCGTAAAGAAGCTGAGCAACAGCTCGAAGAGTTGAACCGGGCCCTGTCAGAAATGGCCCGGATTGACGGTTTGACCGGTATTGCTAATCGGCGCTTTTTTGACGAGGTTTTTGATAAAGAATGGAAACGGCTGGCGCGGGAACAGAATCAGAATTTCTCTTTGATTCTTGCTGATATCGACTTCTTTAAAAAATATAACGACAATTACGGTCATCAGCAGGGAGATGATTGCCTGATCCTGGTCGGCAAGGCTCTTAAAGAGATTATTCTGCGGCCAAGTGACATGGCCGCCCGCTATGGCGGCGAGGAATTTGCCCTGTTGTTGCCGGGGATTGATCTTGATGGGTCCGGGACGGTTGGCGAACGTGCCCGCCAAGCGATTGTTGACCTGCAGATTCCTCACGAATATTCCGATGTTGCCGGTCATATTACCATGAGTTTTGGGATCGCAATGATGACCCCTAGCCATGACAACTCACCAGCTGACCTGATCGCATTGGCAGACCAAGCCCTCTATCGGGCAAAAGAAAGCGGCCGAAACACCCTGTATCTGTCAGAAAACCGATAGCCCCTCCCTCCCCGGTTACAAGTCTGGACCACGCCCGTCTTCAATCGCGCGCAGATAGCCACGCGCCCGATCAGTCAGTTCTTTATCGCTGGATAAGTCGATTGCTGTCAGAAAATAATGATAGGCGCTGGTCAAATACCGAGGATTTTTCAGCATCGCCTGCCCTGCCCCCAGATAGGCCTGATCAAGGGCTCTATCACGCGGCCGCTCAGCAATCAGACGTCGGAATAGGGTTAAGGCTTCTTGATTCCGCCCCTGAGTCAGCAGATGATCACCAACCGTTAACAGATCAGCCGTCGCGAGCTGATCACGCTGTTCGCGACTAATCAAACTGAAATAACAGTGTGCCGCCTGATCGAGGTCCCCCTGATCCATGGCAGGACAAATATTGCGCAGAGATTCCAGTGGTGCACTCCTCTGCGACATCTGGCGCAGGGGAAAGAGACGACGGTAGTGATTCCCTCCCCAGGCAATTCCCAAACCAGCCAGAAAGCCACCAATATGAGCGCCGTGTGCAATACCGCTACCTTGGGTTCCGGAAACAATGAACGGCAGCAGGTTATCAATAATCAGATAAAAACCCAGAAGCAGGCGGGCAGGCAGATAAATTGATGTCACCACAATGGGAAATAAAAAGATCAGGCACCGCACCCGGTTTTTGGGAAACCACAAAAAATAGCATCCCAGCACCCCAAAGATTGCTCCCGACGCACCGATTAACGGGACCTGCGAATTCAGTGAAAACAACGAAAAAAACAAGGTGGCTGAGACCCCACAGCCAAGATAAGCAAAGAAGTAGCGCAAATGACCAAGTCGATATTCGACATTTTTACCGAAAATATAAAGAAACATCATGTTGCCGGCCAGATGCATGAATCCCCCATGAAGAAACAGGGAACTGATCAGGGTCTGCAGTGAGGCGGCAGCGGGCCTGAAACCATATTGAAACACCAACAGATCGTGAGCACTCAGATGTTCAAAAACTTCACGGGCAGAAATTCTGCCATACAAACCTAAGGATCTGAGATATTCCAACAACAGCGGGTCGGTCAAATCAACCCTGGTACGGGTTGCCGGAAAGGTGATAAAAAGAAAAACACCAATATTAAGCGCCATCAATACCCAGGTGACATAAGGACGGCCAGGCGCACGTGGAATGTCGGCGATCGGGAAAAACATTGCAATCCTGTCGGTTGGCAGGCAATTATAATAACACAATATCCGGGTATCGGAATCATCCGTGCCGAAGGTTTTACTATGAGTCTTTTGTTTATTCTGGATATGATCGGCACCGTCGCTTTTGCCGCCTCCGGAGCCTGGGTTGCTGTGCGCAAGGAAATGGATCTGTTCGGTGTGGTTGCTTTAGGGATGGTCACCGCAATTGGTGGTGGCACCCTGCGCGACCTGCTGCTTGGTGATCTGCCCCCTTTTTGCCTGCAGAACGAAATCTACTTCTGGGTTCCGGCGGCTACAGCGCTGCTGGTGTTTGTCATGCATCGCCATTTGCCCAACCTGAAGCAGCCATTACTTTATCTGGATGCCATTGGTCTGGGGACCTTTGTAGTGATTGGCGTGAGCAAGGCGCTGCAGTTTGACACCGGGCCCTTTGGTGCCGTATTGATGGGGATATTGACCGGCACCGCAGGCGGTGTTGTCCGCGATATTCTCGCTAACGAGGTCCCCTTGATTCTACGCCAGGAAATCTATGCGTCGGCCTGCATTCTTGGTGGTATTCTGCTGGTTATCCTGACCCACCTTGGAGCTCCGGAGCAACTAAATCTGCTGCTGGTTGCCGGCAGCGTTATCCTGATCCGGGTACTGGCCATTCGTTACAACTGGTCGCTACCCAAGGCCCCAATCCAATAATTTTTTCTCCAGCCTTTATAAGGACATCACCATGTATCAAATCAAATTCACTGACGGTACAACTCTGAATCCCGGTAAAATTATTGGTCTGGGACGCAACTATCTGGATCACATTCGTGAACTTGGCAATACCGTCCCGGAGCGTGCGGTCATCTTCACTAAACCGCAGAGCAGTCTACTGAATAATGGCGGCATCATCAATCTGCCGGAATTTTCCGAGGAATGTCACCACGAGCTTGAACTTGCTGTACTGATCGGCAAAACCGGCAAGAATATCAGCGCAGAAAAGGCCCTTGATCATGTCGCCGGCTATGCCGTTGCCCTTGATCTGACCCTGCGCGACCTGCAAGCAGAGCTCAAAGAAAAGGGACTCCCCTGGGATATTGCCAAAGGATTCGACAGTTCATGTCCTCTTTCTGCCTTTGTTCCCTCTGACCAGGTGCCGCAACCCAACAAGCTTGAATTACAATTGAAAGTCAATGGTGAGGTGCGCCAGCAAGGGAATACCGCACAAATGATGCGTTCGATTGAGGAGATCATCGCTGAAATCTCCATTTATTTCACCCTTGAGTCCGGCGATATCATTCTCACCGGCACCCCGGCCGGCGTTGCCAAGCTCCAAAATGGTGATATCCTTGAGGGGACGATTGAACAGGTCGGTTCCCTGAAGGTCTCTGTGGCGTGAGTAAGAGGTTTGCTCTGATCGGCCCCGGTCGGGTCGGGTCAGCCATTTCCAGGGCGCTGTTCGAGCACGGCTATCAGCCGGTCGCCGTCATCGGTCGCAGCCTGCGGTCAACCCGCGAGGTCTGCTCTTTTATCGGCTGCGACATGAGTCTGGCAACCACGGATCTGGGCGCAGCCGGCAGTGCTGAGCTGATTTTGCTGACCGTACCGGATGACCGCATCGCAGCTGTGGCCAGTCAACTCCAGCGGATCGTTAACCCCGAACCAGGGACCACCGTTCTGATGCATTTTAGTGGCGTTCATGCGGCCTCTGTCATGAGCCAACCCAAAGGCGCGATGTTGCTGTTTTCAGTGCATCCCCTGCTCCCTTTTGCTGACCGTCAACAGGCATATGAGCGATTGGAATGTGCTCCTTATTTCGGTGAAGGGGATCTGGCCGCATATCCCGTGGCCAAGACCCTGTGTAGCACCCTCGGAGGGAAGCTTCAGTTTCTTTGTCCCGAGATGAAGCATCTTTACCATGCTGCCGCCTGCCTCGCCTCCAACTATCTTGTTACGTTGATCGCGGAAGCCAGTTCTCTGCTCGAAGAATGTGGGATTGAGCGGGCCCAGGGAGAAACCGCTCTGCTTCCCCTGCTTGAAGCGACCTTGCACAATGTCGCAACCAGTGGCACAAAAAAAGGACTGACCGGCCCCATTGTGCGGGGTGACGTTGGTACCCTCACTGCCCATCTGCAGGCGTTGGAAAACAGCCCTACCGGCCTGCTTGATCTCTATCGTTTACTGGGCAGCAAAACCGTACTGCTCGCCGAAAGTTCGGGACGTCTTGGTCCAGGCAAGGCAAAAAAACTAAGCAAACTCTTAAATAAGAGAATTTTCACTAACAAAGGCACATGAAATTATTAAAATCCTTGCCTTTCTTGATCGTTTTAGTTAATTAGGTAGTTCTATTGGTTAGCGCTGGCCATCGAACAACCCTATTGCCGGGCTGGCAGATGAACTCTCGAATCTACTGAGCATCAGAGCGGCGATGAATATCACTTGCAGCAACAATAAAAGCTACAACGTCTCCCATCTCCCTACTGCTCCTCATCTGTTGGTGGAATTGCTCAACCTTTGTCATCATGACGATGCCGGTTTTGACAAGTTCGCCGAGTTGATCACCAAAGATGCCGGAATGACTTCGAGGGTGATGCACATTGCCAACAGCCCGGCCTTTCGGCAATGGAATGAAATAAGTGATCTGCGCCGCTTTTTGATCGTTCTTGGAATGCACAACCTCAAAACCATTGTTACCACCTCAGCTATCGAGCAATTTTTTCACCAATTCAGCAATACCTTTAATCATCAGTTACGCCAGATCTGGGTGAGATCCGTCTGTTGTGCCAATCTGTGCGAACGTCTGGGCCGTCTCCTTGACTACCATAAACCCGGGGAAGTTTTTCTTGCCGGCCTGCTCCATCAATCCGGCATGCTGGTCCTGATGATGAACGATTGTGATGATTATCTTCAGTTGCTGGACAGCTATTACGAAGCTCCTTACAGTTTCTGTGACCAGGAAAGGGAGCTCCTGCAAATCGATCACTGTGAACTTGGTGCGCTGCTGGCACAGACTTGGAAGCTCGACTCATTTATTGCCGACGCCATCCAGTTCCAACGCGCCCCTGTTGATGAATTGCGCAGTACCCCGACTCTGATAAAAATTCTAGCTGTTGCAGCTCGATTTACCGCGAGCCGCAACCCTGACGGCGATCCCGGTGCTCTGGCTAGAGCTGCGGAACTTCTCGGCCTAACGTCCGAAACAGCTCTTTCATGCGTTCAGGACGCAGTAAACAAAAGTATCGCCATGTTGACCGCCCTGAGGATTCCTGATGCTGCCTCACTCATCAACCAGCACCAGGAATCAGGGCTGTTGCCCAATGATGAAAGTTCCGCCCCACAATTGCGCGAGGCAGTTCGCAGGGTCACCCTCAGCAGGATGGCAGCCCCTGACATCAACAATGACCTGATCACTTTTGCCAAGCAGGTTAGAATCAGTTTCTGCTCAGTCTTTCCTGTGCAACAACTGCTTCTGCTTCGTTACGACCAGGAAAAAAATTGCGTCATTCCTATCAATGATCTTGGCTTTCATCAATTGGATGATCTAACCTGGCAAGAAACGGATAAAAAAAGTCGAGTTATTGCCGCTCTTCACGCCGGCAGTGAAATAACCCTGACTACGGATGGGGCCACGATCGCAGATCGCCAATTACTCCGTCTTCTCGACAGTGCAACGGCATCCCTGATTCCCCTGATTTACCAGAATAATAAAATCGGGGTAATGGCTCTGGGCTTAGGCCGAGAGCCATCCTCCTTCGCGCTGGGAGACAGGGCATTGTTGTCATTATTCTGCCATGAGATTGCCCAACGCACCGCGACCCTTAACAAAACCCTGGATAAATCTCTTGGCATGGGGGATGATCGATACCGGCAACTGGTGCATGAAATCAGCAATCCGCTGTCAATTATCAACAATTATCTTTATGTTCTTGGTAAAAGACTTCATCAGGAAGACGCGGCGCAGGAGGAATTGCGCACAATTTCCGATGAAATTGATCGGATTGGCCGCATTCTGCTACATGCAGGAGAGCACCCAGCAGATGCTAAAAATAGCCAAGACGTTACAAACATTAATGAGCTCATATCCGATCTTGACCGTATCCTGAACCATTCACTCTACAGTTCAGGACAGATCCAGTCGACTCTGCAACTTGACCGGCAATTGCCTCCTGTGCAATGTTCCGCCGACAAGCTCAAACAGATTTTAATCAATCTCCTTAAAAATGCGGCGGAAATTCTTGAGACCGGTGGGTCCATCCGAGTTTCCACCAGGGACAATATCTTCCAGGATCAACAAAGTTATGTAGAAATTACCGTCAAGGACAATGGTCCCGGTATTGCACCGACCGTTTTGCAAAGACTATTCAGTCCCGTTGAGAGTAACAAAGATGGGCACTCGGGACTTGGGCTGGTCGTTGTCAACACCCTGGTCAAGGAAATGGGCGGCAGTATTTCATGCTTTTCAAGCCCAGCAGCAGGAACTGAATTCAAAATTTTATTGCCGCGCAAAACAGCTTGAATCGCTCACAGCGAAAACTACCGTTGGACGGATCAGGCCGAATAAGAGACCTAAATTAAATGTAAGTGGCAGGGGGAGTGAATGATAGCTAATGCTGATTCTGATTGTTGATGATGAAATCAAGGTTGCCCGGAGTTTACAGCTTATCCTCAAGCTGGAGGGACTTGACGCCCGAATTATGACTTCAGGAGGCGCGGCCATTGAAGAAATGGCTCGACAGCCTTACGATATCGTGTTGCTTGATCTGAATATGCCGCACATTGACGGCGTGACTGTTCTTGATTACATCAGCCGCAACCATCCCGATACCAGTGTCATTGTGGTCAGCGGCGAGTCTGAAATCAAAAAAGCGGTTCACGTCCTTAAAGCCGGAGCCAGGGATTTCGTTCGCAAGCCCTATACCCCTGAAGAACTGATTTTTTCCATCAATAACGTGCGCGAAAAAATTCAACTGGAACGTGACAATCAGGCGATGATCGCTACTCTGCAGGAATCAGAGGCACTCCATAAGTTTATTGTTCACCACTCCCCCGACCTGGTCTACATGCTCGACCATCAAGGCAACTTCACCTTCGTCAATAAAAATACCGCAGAACGACTGGGTTACAAGAGAAAAGAACTACTGGGCAGACACTACAGCAGCGTTATCTACCCCGATGATCTGGATCTTGCTCAACGTTACTTTATGACCGGTTCAACCCTGGCCCATCACGAAAGTATCGAGTTGCGCCTGCAAGGCAAAAACAAGGAGAGCGTCATCCATGCTGAAATCCGCTCGATTCATATTGAACGCAAACTGACCGGAGGCTACCGTTTAGGTCGTGCTCGCAACCCGGCTACCCATCCTGTCGGCACTTATGGCGTTGCCCGGGATATCAGCGAAAAAAAACGGGCAGAAGAAATTATCCGATTTCAGAACAACCACGACCTGATGACGGGTTTACCCAACCGCAGCCTTTTCCATGAGCGTCTTGAGCAGTTGATCAGCCGGGCGCGCAACACCAACGAAACCTTTGCCCTGATTCTCATCGACATTAATCGCTTCAAGCTGATCAATGATACCTACAGTCAGGCGGTTGGTGACAGTGTCTTGCGCAGCTTCGCCGAACGCCTGGGGCGCTGCTGCACAGCTGTTGATACCCTGGCACGCATCGGCGGTGATGAGTTTGCCCTGTTGATGCCTACCAGTGGTCCTGCCGATAATTCTGCGCGGGAAAGGGCCGAACGCATTGTCGAAGAGACCATGATGCCGATTCGCGCCAATGGTAACGACATCCATCTTAGTGTGATCATCGGTATCACCATCTATCCGGACCACGGCAACAGCTGCCAGACCCTCATGAAAAATGTCGACACAGTGCTCTGCAACCTGAAAAACCGCTCCCTCAATTCCTATGGCGTCTACAATTCAACCCTGGAGAACAAAAACAGTCAGAAGGTTTTTACTGAAAATCTGATCAGACAAGCACTGAAAAACGATCAACTGATTGTTCACTATCAACCTCTCGTCAATATCAATACGCTGAGGGTTAGCAGTATAGAGGCTCTGGCCAGAATCCAGTTGTCTTCCGGCAATATTCTTCTGCCGACACAATTTATCGAGACAGCAGAAGAAACTGCACTGATTCATGATATCGGCGAGCGCGTTATTGAAATTGCCTGCCGAGACCTCAAAGACCTGAACCGCCGGGGAATCCATGTTCAGGTATCGATCAATGTCTCTGCAGTGCAGTTGCAGATGGATAATTTTGCCGGAAAAGTGTTGGAACGGATCCATTTTTATCGTCTCAGGCCACAGGATATTGAACTGGAACTAACTGAAAATGTGTTGATTCAGGATCTCAAAACAACCGTCTCCAACATCGTTGAACTTGCCGGAGCCGGAGTCAACATTGCCGTGGATGACTTCGGTACCGGCTATTCGTCCCTCTGTTATCTCGATCGTCTGCCACTGAACACCCTCAAGTTGGACAAGTCGTTCGTCCAGAAAATTACGCCGGATAATCCTGCTGATCCAATTATTCCGGCTATGATCAGAGTGGCCGAAGGACTGCAACTACGTTTCGTAGCCGAAGGCATAGAAACCCGGCAACAGCACGAATACCTGTTAATCCATGGGGGGACGATTGGCCAAGGCTACTACTATAGTCGGCCCGTTGCAAAGGACCAGGTAACTGACTATATTTTAGCGCACAACGACCATGCGGGAAAATTCCAGCAGACTAAAAACCGGCAGGCGAGCACCGGGTAGCCCGAAACTCGCCTGCACTAGCTGACATCAGAATAAAGAAGGATTATTTATTCAGGATAGCGGCATGGGCGGCTGCCAACCGTGCGACCGGTACCCGATAGGGGGAACAGGACACATAATCAAGACCGATCTTATGGCAGAAGATAACACTCGATGGCTCACCACCATGCTCACCACAGATCCCCACCTTCAGATCCGGACGGGTAGAACGACCACGCTCAAAACCAAGCTTGACCAATTCGCCGACCCCGCGCTGATCCAGGGCAACAAACGGGTCTTTCTTCAGTACCCCGCGTTCAACGTAATCAGGCAGGAAATCACCGGCATCATCACGCGACAGCCCATAGGTGGTCTGGGTCAGATCGTTGGTACCGAAAGAGAAAAATTCTGCTTCTTCAGCAATGGCGTCGGCGGTCAGGCAGGCGCGTGGCAATTCGATCATGGTACCGATCAGATACTTGACCTTAACCCCATAGCGCTCACAAACGGCATCAGCCACCCTGACCGCATTCTCACGTAAGATCCGAAGTTCATTGACATGGGCCACCAGGGGGATCATGATTTCCGGCTCGATGTCAAACTGTTCGTCGCGCACCAGTTCGCAGGCCGCCTCCATAATGGCCTGAACCTGCATATCGTACACTTCCGGATAAGTGATCGCCAGACGGCAACCTCGATGCCCTAGCATCGGGTTAAACTCATGAAGTTTTGCCACGTGTGATTTGACCTCGGAAAAGCGGATGCCAACCGCTTGAGCCAATTCAGACACATCATCATCGTTCTGCGGAAGAAACTCATGCAAGGGTGGGTCGAGCAGCCGAATAGTAACCGGCAAGCCCTTCATCTCGCGAAAAATCCCGAGGAAATCACTCTTCTGCATCGGCAGAATTTTATCAAGGGCCCGCTTGCGCCCGGCCAGATCATTGGCCAGAATCATTTCTCGTACGGTTTGAATCCGGTCCCCCTCAAAGAACATGTGTTCCGTCCGGCACAGACCAATCCCTTCAGCGCCGAAGTCACGAGCCACCTTGGAATCGTAGGGGGTATCCGCATTTGTCCGCACCTTCAGCCGCCGAAAACTGTCGGCCCAGGCCATCAGGGTGGCAAAATCACCGCAAACCTGCGGTTCAACCTTGGGGACATTGCCTGACAACACCTCACCGGCTGAACCATCGAGGGTGATATATTCACCACGCTTTATCACTAATCCCGCTTCAGTGACAAACTGTTGTTTTTCATAGTCGATCTTGATGGCACCACAGCCGGAAACACAGCATTTTCCCATGCCACGGGCAACAACTGCGGCATGGGAGGTCATGCCACCACGAGCAGTCAGGATACCGCGAGCGGCATGCATGCCGTGGATATCCTCCGGGCTGGTTTCGACTCGAACGAGAATGACATCTTTTTTAAGCCGCGCCAGTTCTTCTGCTTCATCGGCGGTGAAGATGACCTGGCCACTGGCGGCCCCGGGTGAGGCCGGCAACCCTTTGGCGATAACAGTCTTCTCCGCCTTGGGATCGAGGGAAGGGTGAAGCAGTTGATCGAGCTGATCGGGACTGACCCGCAGTACCGCTTCCTGTTCACTGATCAAGCCCTCCTTGACCATCTCCACGGCGATCCGGATGGCAGCGTGAGCGGTGCGCTTACCGGTGCGGGTCTGCAGCATGTAGAGTTTCCCCTTCTCGATGGTAAACTCGATATCCTGCATATCCTTGTAATGACGTTCAAGCAGATCGCGAATCTTTGCCAGTTCCTGGTAACTTGCCGGCATCACATCCTGCATCGCCGGCAAGTCCCCTTCCTGATACTTGGCGCGATTGATCGGCTGCGGGGTACGGATCCCGGCAACCACATCCTCCCCCTGGGCGTTGACCAGATATTCTCCGTAAAAGTAGTTTTCTCCGGTCGAAGGATCCCGGGTAAAGGCAACACCGGTGGCGCAATCATCCCCCATATTGCCGAACACCATCGCCTGAACGTTGACAGCAGTGCCCCAATGGGCCGGGATGCCGTTGAGTTTGCGGTAGGTGACCGCGCGTGGGTTCATCCAGGAACCGAACACGGCACTGATCGCACCCCATAGTTGCTCCAGCGGATCTTCGGGAAAGTCCTGGTTCAGGGTTTGCTTGCAGCTCGCTTTGAAATCGGCAACCAACTGTTTGAGATCATCAGCAGACAGCTGGGTGTCATGAGCAACGCCGCGTTGCTGTTTTTTCTGATCGAGGAGATGCTCGAGGATTTCACCGTCCATCCCCATGACAACATTGGAATACATCTGAATGAAGCGACGGTAGGAATCGTAAGCGAAACGCGGATCATTACTCTGTTTGATCACCCCTTGAATGGTCTGATCGTTAAGGCCAAGGTTAAGCACTGTGTCCATCATCCCCGGCATAGAGGCCGGAGCCCCGGATCGCACTGATACCAACAGGGGATTGGTGGCGTCGCCGAACCCTTTGCTCATCCGTTTTTCCAACTGCTGCAACGCCTCAGCTACCTGCCGGCTAACCTCAGGAGGATACTGCCGATCATTGGCATAAAAGGTTTTGCACACCTCGGTAGTGATGGTGAAACCCGGTGGCACCGGCAGACCGATCGAGGTCATGTCCGCAAGATTCATCCCTTTGCCGCCAAGCAACTCACGCATGGTACTGTCGCCGTCAGCCTGCCCCTCTCCGAAAGAATACACGAATTTTGCCATCCAGATCTCTCCTTACATGTAATAAGTACCACCAATAAATAGTGCTTCAGGACAAACGACTAAAGTCAGCAATCCCACTGAACAAGGTAGAAATCGCCGCCAGCAATGCCAGTCGATTGTTTCTGAGCGAGACATCCTCAACCATCACCATCACATCATCAAAAAAAGCATCAACCGGCTTGCGCAACCGGGCGACGGACTCGAGGGCGGCAACGTAATCACCCCTTTTAATCGCAACCGAAACATTTTGTTCCACCAGCTGCCACTGCTGATATAAGTCTTTTTCACTGGGCTCCATCAGCAGCCGCTCATCAAGTTGGGTATCGGTCTGCTGCTTGACCATGTTACCAACCCGCTTGAAGGCGACGCTTAATAAATCAAAATCGGCCCGCTGTTTCAACGTTGTCAATGCCTTTATGCGTGCCAGAGCATCGACGGGGGCAGTAAAGGAGGCACTCAATACCGCATCAACGATATCGGCAGGGTACTGCTGCGCCAGTTGGTTAACCAGCCGCAACCGGATAAAGGCGATCACATCGTCCTCAACTTCCTGCGCCGGACGCTGACGCTTGTTATCAAGCAACGCAACGCTGCGGGAGACCAGCTCGGGGATGGACAGAGCATAACCACGATCAAGGATAATGCTCAAAATGCCAATAGCATTGCGTCTCAGGGCGTAAGGATCGGCAGTTCCGGTAGGAATCAGACCAACGCTGAAACAACCGCAGATAGTGTCAATTTTGTCGGCAATAGAGACAAAAGCACCGACATCGTCGGAAGGCAGAACGCCCCCGGCCTGGGTTGGCAGGTAATGTTGGTAAATAGCGGTGGCCACCCGCGGGTCCTCCCCCTCGAGCAGGGCATATTCACGTCCCATCACCCCTTGCAGCTCCGGGAACTCGTAAACCATGCCGGTTTCCAGATCACACTTGGCCAACAGGGCGGCGCGGCGCGTCAGCTCCAGGTCACTCGGCGCGAACTGCTCTGCCAGGTTTGCAGCAAGCTCACTGAAACGTTCAACTTTTTCAAAGCTGGTGCCGAGTTGCGCCTGGTAGACAACTTTTTTTAGTGCGTCGAGACGCTTCTCAAGGGGAATTTTTTGATCTTCGCGCCAGAAAAACATGGCGTCGGCCAGGCGGGCCTTAAGCACGCGTTCATTTCCGGCAACAACCACCGCGGGGTCAACGGCGCGGGTATTGGCTATGGTAATAAAGTGGGGCAGCAACGTACCCTGTTCATCCACCAAAGTAAAATAGCGCTGATGTTCGCGCATACTGGTAATCAGCAGTTCCGGCGGCAATTGGAGAAAACCGGCCTCTATGCTGCCGGCCAGGGCCTGTGGTGACTCAACCAGGAAGGTTACCTCCTGTAACAATTCACTGTCAGGATTGATGCGCCCACCCAGGTGATCAGCCAGAGCGTGCAACTGCTCTTCGATCAACTGACGGCGGGCAGCAATATCAACAATGACATGGTGTTGCCGCGCTTTTTCAATATAATCCTTAACGCCGGTAATACTGAATTCATCCGGCGCCATAAAACGGTGCCCACGTGAACGATTCCCGCTATGCAGATCGCCATAGGACACCGGCACCACATCCCCGCCGTAAAGAGCAACGATCCAGTGAACCGGGCGAGCAAAGCGCACATCCAGATCCTTCCAGCGCATCGATTTTTTAAAGCTGATTTTATTGATGACGCGGGTCAGAATCTCCGGCAGTTGGTCACTGGTGTTCCCCCCTTCAATAATCTTTGAGATACCAAGATACTCCCCTTTTTCGGTCTGCACGATGTTCAGATCCGTCACCTCAACGCCGTTGGTGCGGGCAAAACCGATGGCAGCCTTGGTTGGCTGTCCCTGTTCGTCATAAGCGATGCGAGCGGGTGGACCGGTCAGTTCAAGCTCCTGGCGTTGTTGCACCGGCGATACTCCAGCAACAGTAATCGCCAGTCGCCGGGGTGTGGCAAAAGTTTTTACCTCACCGTGCAGGATACGGGCGTGTTCAAGCTCCTGCCGCAGCAGGTTTTCCATATCGCTAAGGGCACGAGGAATAAATCCGGCGGGTATTTCCTCGGTACCTAATTCGAGAAACAGTTCTGCAGACATGTATGTCTCCAATCCTTGCAGGCGGTTGGCACCCGGTAGATGCGGCTATTTTTTCAGCAGGGGAAAACCTAGTCGTTCCCGTTGTTCAACGTAGGCACCAGCACAGAGTTTGGCCATATTACGCACCCTGCCAATATAACCGGCGCGCTCGGTCACTGAAATAGCACCGCGGGCATCCAGCAGGTTGAACGTGTGTGAACACTTCAGGACAAAATCGTAGGCTGGAAATACCAGCTTTTTCTCAGCCAGCCGTATTGATTCCTTTTCGTACATAGTAAAAAGCTGGAACAGCATGGCGGTATCTGCTTCTTCAAAGTTATAATGAGAAAATTCAACTTCGGTCTGATGGTGAACATCACCGTAGCGAATCCCCTTGACCCATTCCAGATCGTAGACATTATCTACCCCCTGAAGGTACATGGCGATACGCTCAATCCCGTAGGTTATCTCGCCGGGTATCGGCTTTAAATCGATGCCGCCGCACTGTTGAAAATAGGTAAACTGGGTAATTTCCATCCCATCGAGCCACACCTCCCAGCCCAGTCCCCAGGCGCCCAGGGTGGGAGATTCCCAATCGTCTTCTACAAAACGGATATCATGGGCCAGGGGATCGATACCAAAACTCTTAAGCGAATCGAGGTACAGATCCTGAATGTTAAGGGGCGAAGGCTTGAGGATAACCTGGAATTGATAATAATGCTGCAGACGGTTGGGGTTTTCACCATAGCGCCCGTCGGTAGGGCGCCGTGACGGCTCAACATAAGCCACATTCCAGGGTTCAGGGCCAAGAGCGCGCAAAAAAGTTGCCGGGTTAAAGGTTCCGGCACCTTTTTCAATATCGTAGGGCTGTTGAATAATACACCCCTGGGCGGCCCAGAAGTTCTGCAGGGAAAGGATTAATTCCTGAAAAGTCACGGTACCTCCAAGAGACAGGCAACAACCTGTTACAACGGATAAAAGGATAGGGCATCTGCGTTCGGGAGTTTAGCTATCAGCCTTAAGGATGTCAAGATTCACGGGCACTTAAGCGGGCGAGAAACTTCAACGAGTTCGGTTCACGTGGCAGAATCTGACGGAGCACCTGGGCAAGTAGCAGATGACCATCACGAATCGTTGTAGCGCCAAGTTTAAAACCGTCAAACCGTTGATGGGAAACACGCAGGGAGCGAGCCAGTGAGCCCAGGCTGCCCAGGCTGACCTCAAGATCATTGGTGCCGGCACAATCGCAGCATAGACTGCCGCCACGCTGGGTATCAAAACGAATCGACTCATTATCGAATATTTTCAGGCATTCGCTGCAGTGTAATAGATGAGGGATATATCCGAGCAGGTAAACCAGTCGCAACTCCATCAACAGGCGCGCGACGGCATGGTCTCCTCCCTGATCAAGGTAATCCAGGTAACTGCACAGCAACTCGTAAATCCTTTGATAATCTTCTGTCTCAGCCGCCAGCAACTCGACCAGCTCTACCCCGTAACCAGCCAGAGCCAGACGGTCCAGATCGGTGCGCAAGCCACTGCGGGGGGTAAGCAGATCGGCCTCCTGCAATGTCCAGAGATCCCCTTGTCCCTGGCGCCAGTGAAACACCGCCTGGCTAAAAGGCTCCAGGGCCGGGCCAAAGCGCTTGCGGCTGTTGCGCGCTGATCTGGCAAACCCCTTTTTAACCCCCCATGGCGCAGTAAAAACGCTGACGATACGATCCGCTTCACCATAATTGACATAGCGTAATACCACCCCTTCACAACGTAGCAGGTCACCTTTCATGGTCGCATCCTGACTAGATCAACAACCGAAGGAAGATTGTAGCCGTACCGAAATAGATAAGAATTCCAGTGATATCGTTGGCAGTCTGAATAAAGGGGCTGGACGCAATGGCGGGATCAATCCCCACTTTTTTGAAAAAGGAAGGGACGATGACGCCCATACAGGCAGCCACGGTGATGGCAGCGGCCATCGCGATACCAACAACCAGGCCGATATACAGATTCTGGTGCCAGGACATCGCCACCAGGGCAATCACCAGGCCACAGACCGAGCCCATAATCAACCCGACCCGGAGTTCCTTGAAAAACACCTGGCGCAGACTGCCAAAGTCAATTCGTCCGGTTGCAAAACCGCGAATCAGAATAGTTGAAGACTGGCCCCCGACATTACCACCCATACCGGTGATGACCGGCACAAAAGAAATCAGCATAATCGCCTGTTCCAGGGTCGTCTTGAACATCCACATCAAAAAGCCGGTCGTGACGCCACCAAGCAGGGTCATCAGCAACCACGGCAGGCGCAAACGGGCGATACTGAAAGAACGAAAACCAAGCAGCAATTCCTCTTCCGTTGTCCCGGCCATCCGCAGGATATCTTCAGTTGCCTCATCGCGCATAACGTCGATAACATCATCGACAGTGATAACCCCCATAAGTTTGCCGTGCTCATCTACAACCGGTATTGCGAGAATGTTGTACTTGGCGACCAGCTCAGCGACATATTCCTGATCCATATCAACCCGCACACGTATGACATTGGTAGACATGATCTCCGACAGTTTGGTGTGAGGAGGCACGGTAAGCAGTTGGCGCAGGGACAGAACACCCACCAGATGGTTATGCTCATCGGTAACATAGACGTAAAAAACCATCTCGTAATCCTGGGCATCGTGCAATTTTTCTATTGCCTGCTTAACAGTGATGTCCTGATTAAGAAAAAAAACATCCGTGGACATGATGCCGCCGGCTGAGTCTTCATCATAAGCCAGCAAACGCTCAACGTCTTCAGAATGCTCATCATGCATTTCCGTTAGCAAGTCTTCAGCCAGACTCTCAGGAAGGCTGCGAATAAACAGAGCACTGTCATCATCGGCCATTTGATGAACAACGGAAACCAGATAATCACGATCAAGAAGACCGGCAAGTTCCGGCCAGGAATCGGGATCCAGTTCAGCAAGAACATCTGCTGCGCGCTCAAGGTCGGGAATTAAAGAAAGTAGGGTTTTTTGCTCCTGAATAGTAAAATAACGAAAAATATGCGCGATATCGGCTGGGTGGATCTTTGTCAGAACTTTTTTCAAGTTTGGAGTAGCATCGCGGCGGAGCAATTTGCTGATCGACTCCTGAAGCAAACGCATCTTGTTTTCGTGCATAATGTCCACCATTCCAGAATAAAATCGGTCAAAATACTTTTTACAGCGAAATGCGATATCAGCACCCTTAAAGCGAAGGCAATCTGCCTGATGATCAGCAACAACGAAAAAAAGGGCAAAGAGGATGACATCTCTTTGCCCTTAAAGATTAACCGACTGGTTAAAATCAATTCGCGACTGCTTCCTTTTTCCCGCTGGCGCTTGATTCTACATCATTATTGTCGGAATCATCAGTAGTTTGGGCAACATAACCCTCTTCAACCAGCTCAATGATAGCCATCGGGGCATTATCACCAAGACGATTTTCCAGACGCAAAATGCGTGTATAGCCACCGGGGCGGTCAGCGTAGCGCGGAGCAATCATCTCAAACAAACGTGACACCACTTTGGGTTCACGAATGACGCGCAAAGCTTGACGACGCGAATGAAGATCGCCGCGCTTGGCCAGGGTAATCATTTTTTCTGCCAATTTGCGCAATTCCTTGGCACGGGTAACAGTCGTTGTTATTTGTTCGTTCTGAAAAAAAGAGGTCACCATATTACGCATCATATGCTGACGATGGTCTGGTTTACGACCTAATGTTCTTCCTGATTTATTGTGACGCATCGGGATGTTCCTTTCTTAAACAATCACAGGACGATTATTCGTCATCCTGACCTTTTCGTATCAGTTTCAAGTATTCGGGATCAGGAAAAGAATCGATCTTCATCCCCAGGCCCAAGCCCATGTCGGCAAGGATATCCTTGATTTCGTTGAGTGATTTTCTGCCGAAATTCTGGGTTTTCAGCATTTCCGACTCGGAGCGTTGAACCAATTCACCAATCAGGTTGATTTGGGCGTTTTTCAAGCAATTGGCGCTGCGAACTGACAGTTCCAACTCCTCGACAGAACGGTAGAGGTTTTCATTAATCTTGTTCTTTTCGCCCTCTTCTTCCTCGACCTGTGGTTCTTGATCTTCATCAAAGTTGATAAAGATCTGCAGTTGTTCCTTAAGAATCTTTGCAGCAAAGGCTACTGAATCATCAGGGGTTACACTCCCATCAGTATAAACTTCAAGGGTCAGCTTGTCATAGTCCGTCATGTTTCCAACCCGGGCATTGGAGACATTGTAATTGACCTTGACGATGGGTGAAAAGAGCGCATCGATGGGAATTGTTCCCACCGGAGCACTGTCATCGCGTCCACGATCTGCTGACACATAACCCTTACCCATGGAGACGATCATATCCATTTCCAGGTCAGACTCTTCGCCACAGGTAACGATGTGGTGCTCGGGATTGAGTATTTCAACATTACTATCGGTGATCATATCACCGGCACGGACCACCCCCGGGCCTTTTTGCACAATACGTATGTTGCGGCTATCATGGCCATGCAAACGGACCTTGACTCCTTTGAGATTAAGAATGATATCAGTCACATCTTCCGTCACACCGGGCACATTGGAAAATTCATGGGCAACATTCTTAATGCGCACAGAAGTAATGGCTGCACCCTGAAGTGATGATAACAGAACCCGGCGCAAGGAATTGCCGAGGGTCGTCCCAAACCCGCGCTCAAAAGGCTCAGCAACAAACTTGCCATAAGTGGAAGTCAGTTCGGCAGCCTCAAGTCGTTTAGGGCTGATCAGATTTCTCCAGTTTTTGTACATATTTATTGAATCTCCCTCTCAAGAGTCCTTGGCGAGGTTGTGATTATTTTGAGTAGAGTTCGACAATCAATCGTTCATTGATTTCTGGTGTTGTCAACTCTGCACGCACCGGCAGGGTCTTCATCGTGCCCTTGAAAGCATCACGATCAAGCTCTACCCAGGAAGGCACCCCACGTCGCATCACACTATCCAGCGATTCATTGATACAGGCAATCTGACGGCTTTTTTCAATCAGACTGATCACATCATTGGGTCGAACCAACTGGGATGGAATGTTGGCTTTATGTCCATTGATCTGGAAATGACCGTGACGTACCAAAGTTCGGGCCTGAGCTCTTGATGCTGCAAACCCCAAGCGGTAGATAACGCTATCGAAACGTCTTTCCAAAAGGATCAGCAAATTTTCGCCGGTGACGCCTCGCATCCGATCAGCCTTGGTGAAATACAGTTTAAACTGTTTTTCCTGCAGGCCGTACGAGCGCTTGACTTTTTGTTTTTCACGCAATTGCGCACCGTAGTCGGATAGCTTGGAACGACGCTGCCCATGCTGTCCAGGTGCGTAATTACGGCGTTCGATAGAACATTTATCGGTGTAACATCTGTCCCCTTTCAGGAACAGTTTTGTGTTTTCTCTTCTGCACTGACGGCAGACAGGACCTGAGTACCTAGACAACTTCTTCCTCCTTGTTGCTTAAACGCGACGACGCTTGGGTGGACGACAGCCATTGTGGGGGATTGGAGTGACATCTTTGATCATTGTCACTGTCAGTCCGGCAAGAGAGAGTGCACGCAAGGCCGACTCTCTACCGCTACCTGGCCCCTTGATATAGGCCTCAACCGAGCGCATACCATGCTCCATAGCCTTGGTTGCTGCTTCTTCAGCGGCAATCTGGGCAGCAAAGGGGGTACTTTTACGTGAACCCTTGAAACCTTTTGCCCCTGAGGTTGACCAGGCTACCACATTACCCACAGGGTCGGTGATAGTCACAATAGTATTATTAAAGGTCGATTGTATGTGTGCGACTCCGCGCGCGATATTCTTTTTTTCAACCTTTTTACGTACAACTTTTTTACCTGATTTGGCCATGATAACTCCGCTTATTTTTTCTTACCGGCAACAGTCTTTTTAGGACCTTTACGGGTCCGTGAATTATTCTTGGTGTTCTGTCCGCGCACCGGCAAACCTTTACGATGACGAAGCCCGCGATAACATCCAAGGTCCATCAGACGCTTGATATTCATCGAAACCTCGCGGCGTAAATCACCCTCAACCCGGCAGCTGCGATCAACTAATTCACGGATCGTTGCCAGTTCAGTCTCGGTCAGATCATCAGTACGAGCGTTATAATCAACACCAGCCTGATCAAGAATTTCTTTGGATTTGGTGCGGCCGATCCCATATACATAGGTCATTGCCACTTCAATGCGCTTGTTGCGCGGGAGATCAACTCCAGCAATACGTGCCAATTTTTCCTCCTAGGGCCTTATCCCTGTCTTTGCTTGTGTTTGGGATTCTCGCAGATGATCCGGATAACACCTTTACGTTTGATGGTTTTGCACTTATCACAGATCTTCTTGACCGAAGCTCTTACCTTCATTATGAGATCCTTTTCCTATCCATTTCCCATGTCACTGAATGGGAGTTACTATGTATCAATCCGGGAGAGTATTTCCGGACCGTTTTCAGTTATCGCTATCGTGTGCTCAAAATGGGCTGAGCGTTTGCCATCGACGGTTACCGCAGTCCAGCCATCATCAAGGATCGAAACCCCTGGTTTGCCGACATTGACCATCGGTTCAATGGCCAGAGTCATCCCCGGACGCAATCTGGGGCCGGTACCAGGCGAACCGTAATTTGGTATCTGTGGGTCTTCATGGAGCTGGCGACCGATTCCATGGCCGACAAATTCACGCACCACACTGAAGCCAGCAGCTTCGACACAAGACTGTACCGCGCTTGAAATATCTGATAAATAACCATCAGGCCGTGCAGCTTCAATACCCTGTTGCAAGGACCGAAGAGTAACATCAAGCAACCGCCGGGTCTCACTGTCGACCTCGCCCACTGCAAAGGTAATGGCATGATCACCGTAAAACCCATCACAGATCAGGCCGAAATCGACACTTAAAATATCACCTTCAGCCAGTGGAGTGGCATTCGGAAAACCGTGAACAATCTGCTCGTTCAGTGAAGCGCAGATGGTATACGGGAAACCACCGTAGCCCTTGAACGCAGGCTTGACATCCCATTTACGGCACTGATCATACGCAATCTTATCCAGCTCCAGGGAGGTAACCCCCGGCTTGATCTTGTCCCGCAGCAGCATCAATACTTCTGCAACCATACGCCCGGCACGACGCATTTTTTCAAGTTCTGCCTGCGACTTTAAAACTATCAATTCAGCTCGCCTGCAATCCAGCCAGAATCTGCTGCTGGACGTCTTCAATCCCGGACATACCATCTACTGTCAACAATACTCCCGCATGACGATAATATTGTTCAAGCGGTGCTGTCTGCTGACGATAGGCCTCCATCCGCCGACGGATCGTCTCTTCATGGTCATCGTCACGCTGAATCAGCTCACCTGAACAGGCAGAACAGGTTCCATCTGCCGCCGGAGGATCAAACTTGAGATGAAAGCCCTTGCCACAGTTTATACAGGAGCGACGACCGGTTAATCGGTCAACCAGCGCACTGACATCCACCTGCAAGGAAATAACGGCATCCAGTTTCTTACTCAACTGAGCCAATGATTCATTAAGGGCATCAGCCTGAGGTACTGTCCGTGGAAATCCATCAAGGATGAACCCTTCGGCACAATCCGGCTCCTGCAGGCGTTCATGGACAATACCCACAACGACTTTGTCCGGCACCAGATCACCAGCATCCATATAGGTTTTTGCTTTAAGGCCCATCGGTGTTGATGACTTAACCGCGGCCCGCAACATATCGCCGGTGGAAATCTGCGGAATATTGAAACGTTTTTCCAATAAAGCCGACTGGGTGCCTTTTCCAGCACCAGGGGGTCCAAGCAAAATCAAATTCATGACTAAACCTAACCGTGTCGTCCCTTAAGGGTAACGCCCTTCATAAAACCCTCGTACGAACGCGATATCAGATGTGCATCAATCTGTGCGGATGTATCCATACCGACAGCAACAACAATAAGCAAAGCCGTACCACCAAAGAAGAATGGCACGTTCAATTGACTAATCAAGATGGTAGGCAATACACAAACTGCTGATACGTAAATGGCGCCCGCAAAAGTTAAGCGACTCAAGACCGTATCAAGATAGGTTGCGGTCTCCTTGCCTGGTCTAATCCCCGGGACAAAACCACCCTGATTCTTGATGTTTTCTGCCACGTTAACCGGGTTAAAGGTTATAGCCGTGTAGAAGTAGCAGAAGAAAACAATAAATGCAACATAAAATATGTTGTAGACCAGATGCTCCGGTGACAGATAAGCGGAAACCTGCTGCACCCAGGGGGCATCGACAAAACTGGCAATGGTTGCCGGAAACATCATGATCGAACTGGCGAAGATGGGGGGGATAACCCCGGCCATGTTGATCTTCATGGGCAGATGACTGGATTGCCCACCCATATTGCGCATGCCGACGACTCGTTTTGCATAATGAATCGGAACCCTGCGCTGAGCTCGCTCCATGAAGACGATGGCACCCACGGTAGCAAGCATCAAGGCCAGAATAAAGATAATCACCGTTGGCGTCATCGCACCGGTTTCCAGCAGACGCAGGGTGTTTACGATGGCCGAAGGCATTCCTGCCACTATACCGGCAAAAATGATCAATGAAATGCCGTTACCGATACCACGCTCAGTAATCTGCTCGCCCAACCACATGACAAAAGCAGTACCAGCGGTCAGGGTAACTACTGTCATCAGAATAAAGCCGATCCCCGGGTTTGGAACAACCGGCTCGCCAGCTGGCCCAACCATTCCCTGAAGCCCATAGGCCATGCCGGCGCCCTGGATAATCGCCAGAACAATGGTTCCGTAGCGGGTATATTCGGTAATCTTTTTGCGCCCCTGCTCACCTTCCTTGGATAATTTTTCCAAAGGTTCATATACCACCGTGAGCAGCTGCAGGATGATCGAGGCACTGATATAAGGCATGATGCCCAATGCAAAAACCGCCATCATCTCGAGGGCACCACCGGTGAAAGCACTGACGAGGCCCAGCAGTGTCCCTTCCGTTCCAGCAAAGAACTGGGACAGAACCTGGCCGTCAATGCCTGGCGTAGGGACATGGCAACCGATGCGATAAACTGCAAGAATAGTAAGGGTGAAAGCAATCCTGCGGCGCAACTCCGGTATTGCCAGAATATTCTGTACAGTTGATAACATCAAATAACCTCGGCCTTACCGCCTGCCGCTTCGATTTTTTCGACGGCGGCGCTGCTGAATTTATGGGCCTGGACCGTCAAAGTCTTAGAGATTTCGCCATCCGCAAGGATTTTAATTCCATCCTTTATTTTCTTCACCAGACCGGCCTTGCCATAGAGCTCAAGGGTGACGGTTGTATCGGCGTCAAAACAATCCAGATCGCGCAGATTAACAAGATTGTAATCTTTCTTGTTAATCGAGGTGAATCCACGTTTGGGCAAACGACGCTGCAGAGGCATTTGTCCACCCTCAAAGCCGGGCTTGATACTGCCGCCGCTGCGGGCCTTCTGGCCTTTGTGTCCTTTGCCGGCAGTTTTCCCTGTCCCTGAGCCTGGACCGCGACCAATCCGTTTTTTATTTTTAGTTGAACCGGGAGCCGGTTTCAATTGACTTAAATCCATAATACTGCCCTTTATTCTGTAGTCAGTCCTCAACGACAACCATATGCTCGACTTTACGGATCATCCCACGTATTTCCGGTGTATCCTGCAATGTCACTGTCTGATTCAGGCGTCTAAACCCGAGGCCCTTGAGTACATTGGAAAAATAAGCCTTACGGCCAATAGGACTCTTTTTTAAGGTGACCTTAACTTCTGTCGCCATCCTGCATCTCCCTGTTTCTTGCTTAAGCCTGGTTGATACCGCGACGTGCGTTAATTTCTTCAGGACTCTTAAGCATCTTTAAAGCATTAATAGTAGCCTTGACGACATTGTGTGGGTTGTTTGTGCCCAAACATTTAGTCAATACATTACCAACCCCGACCGACTCAAGAACCGGTCGCACTGCACCACCGGCAATGACCCCGGTACCTTCAGATGCAGGTTTAAGCAATACCCTGCCAGCTCCGAACTTGCCGACAACATCATAGGGGATAGTGCTTCCCTGCTGAATCGGAACCCGGATCAGACTTTTCTTGGCTTGCTCAACAGCCTTACGAATCGCTTCAGGCACTTCTTTGGCTTTACCAAGACCATAACCAACATGACCATCACCATCACCGACAACAACCAGGGCAGAAAAGCTGAAGCGACGTCCACCTTTTACAACTTTGGCATTACGATTGATATGAATTACCCGATCGGTCAATTCCAATTTATCTGGATCAATGCGCAGCACAGATCATCTCCTCTATAGTTTGAGTCCAGCTTCCCGTGCCGCATCGGCCAGAGCCTGAACGCGCCCCTGATACAGGAATCCATTTCGATCAAAAACAACATTGTTGATATTTTTTTCCAGTGCCTTGCGAGCAACAGCTCCACCCACAACCTTTGCGGCTTCAACATTGCCCTTGTGGTTCATATCGATGCCGCTTTCTAACGTTGAGGCGGCCACTAAAGTAGTGCCTGCAGTGTCATCAATAATCTGGGCATAAATATGTTTTGCACTGCGAAAAACAGAAAGCCGGGGGCGCTCACTTGTACCACGAACTTTTTTACGCACGCGGGCTTGACGCTTGAGTCGTGCCTGACGTCTCATCTGAGAAACATTCACAGTCTTGCTCCTTGCTTTATAATCATCTATTTACCAGCTTTGCCGGCTTTACGCAGAATACGTTCATCGGCATACTTGATGCCTTTACCCTTGTAAGGCTCCGGGGCACGGAATGAGCGTATTTTTGCTGAGGTAGATCCAACCAGCTGCTTATCTATGCCGATGACGCTCAACTTGGTCTGCTTTTCAACCTCAACGGAAATACCATCAGGCAACTCGTAAACCACCGGATGGGAATACCCAAGCGACATAGTCAACACTTTACCACTGATTTCAGCCCGGTAACCAACACCATTAATTTCAAGGCCTTTTTTAAAGCCCTGCGAGACACCCAGCACCATGTTATTGATCAGGGAGCGGGTCAAACCATGCAATGCCAGGTCGGTTTTTTCGTTACTGGGACGATTGACAATAATTTGATCAGCCTCCACAGCAATTACCATGCGTTCATGCAACGATTGTTTCAGTGTTCCTTTTGGTCCAGTCACAGTCATCTCACTTCCACTCAGAGATACCTTTACTCCAGCAGGAATGGGAACTGGCAACTTTCCTATACGTGACATTTTGATTCTCCTCGCTCTGCTTTACCAGATGGTACAGATAACTTCGCCACCAACATTTTCACGGCGCGCAGAGACGTCGTCCATGACACCCTTGGAGGTCGATAAAATGGATACTCCGAGGCCATTTTTCACCCTGGGTATTTCATCCTTGCTGACGTAAACGCGGCAACCCGGCTTTGAAATTCGCTTGATTTCATGAATAACAGGCGATTGGTTATCATCATATTTAAGGAAAATACGCAGTATACCTTGTTTATTATCACTGATGACTTTGAAATTTTTCAAATAACCTTGCTCATGCAATACTGTTGCAACCGCAACTTTCATATTGCTCGACGGCACATCAAGTTTTGCATGACCGGCCATACCTGCATTGCGAATGCGGGTCAGCAAATCTGCCATCGGATCTGTCATGGACATAGATGGTTCTCCTTAACGCTGTTACCAGCTGGACTTGACGACTCCGGGAATCTTTCCTTCGGACGCCAGTTTCCGCAGACAAATTCTGCACATGTCAAACTTACGATAATAAGCACGTGGACGACCGCAAATCGGGCAGCGATTATACTGACGAACTCCAAATTTTTGGGTTCGTTGTGATTTAGCAATCATCGATTTCTTTGCCACAGTTTCCTCCGCTTCGTGTAATAACTATTTTCTGAACGGCATGCCGAGACCGGACAAGAGTGCGCGTCCTTCCTCGTCAGTTTTGGCCGTTGTAACAATGGTAATATTCATTCCGGAAACCTTGGCAATACGATCAAGGTCAATTTCTGGAAAAATAAGCTGCTCACGAATCCCAAGGGTGTAGTTGCCGCGACCATCAAAAGCCTTTGATGAAATTCCCTTAAAGTCGCGAACACGTGGTAAAGCAACATTAATGAGTCGATCGAGAAATTCCCAGGCACGGTCGTGGCGCAGGGTAACGCAAGCTCCAATCGACATTTCTTCGCGCAACTTAAAACTGGCAATCGACTTTCTTGCCTTGGTAATGACTGCCTTTTGTCCAGTAATCCGACCGAGCTCCTCAACTGCGGATTCGAGAAGCTTAGGGTTCTGAATGGCTTCCCCAAGTCCCATATTAAGGACTACCTTCTCAATTTTCGGAACTTCCATCACATTTCTGTACTGGAATTCTTTCATCAGAGCCGGAACCTGCTCCTGAAGATGCATCTGCTTTAACCTGGCCATCAAGATCTCCGTTTATTTATCAACGCTCGCGTTACATTTTTTACAGTAACGGGTTTTATTACCATCTTCGAGTTTACGCACGCCGGTTCGAGTCGGTTCATTACAGGAACCGCAAACCAACATCACGTTGGAAAGGCTGATTGCGGCTTCTTTTTCTACAATGCCACCCTCCGGGTTGAGCTGACTAGGACGCGTATGACGCTTCACAACGTTCATACTTTCAACAATGACCCGCCCCTTGTCAGGCATAACGCGCAGCACTTTACCTGTTTTACCACGCTCTTTGCCAGCGATAATCTTTACCATGTCATCTTTTTTGACATGCAGTTTAGCTATAGACATTACTTAACTTCTCCAGTGAAATTTTCTACAGAACTTCCGGAGCCAGCGACGCAATTTTCACAAAATGGCGAGCGCGCAGTTCTCTGGCAACTGGGCCAAAAATTCGGGTTCCGATCGGTTCATTACCATTATTGACAACAACAGCGGAATTATTGTCAAAGCGGATAAAAGATCCGTCAGGACGCGGCACCTCTTTGGTTGTCCGGACAATTACCGCACGCACAACATCACCTTTTTTAACTTTAGAATTAGGTAGGGCCTCTTTCACGCTGCATATGATGATATCGCCAACTCCGGCGTATTTGCGCTTGGAACCACCGGGAACCTTGATACAGCAAAGTTTTTT
>RRYU01004419.1_pt1 | contig 29562 bp, 19 predicted proteins | sample 2162651 | NCBI WGS metagenome assembly RRYU01 (sample SAMN10267283, study PRJNA491782) | microbial mat metagenome | isolation source: biomat in the production well | place: Japan: Minami-Kanto gas field, natural gas well KTG3 | collected 2017-06 | reverse complement strand
GCCCGCTCCCAAACTGCTCCCGGCCGGGGGAGCCTGAACGGATACAGCCGCTGGGATATGGGCGAACTGAATATGGGTGATCCGCAAACCCTGATTAACTTTGCCACCTGGGCTATGCAGAATTATCCGGCGGATCACTATTATCTGGCTATCGATGATCATGGTGGTGGCACTTCAGGTATTTCCTGGGACGATTCCAATAACAACGACAATATCACCAACCCAGAACTCTATGCCGCCCTCAAGCAGATTACCAATAACGGCAGCCGCAAGATTGATGTGTTTGCCTATGAAGCCTGTTTGATGGGCATGTACGAGAATGCCTATGATATCCGTAACCTGGTACACTATATCTTCTTCTTTGAGACGATAAGCTGGACGAATAACGCATCCTATCCGGCTTATCTAGGCAATGCTGGCTTTACGTCCGCTACTACTGGCCAGGTTTTTGGCTCGATCATCTTCGATGAGTACTACGCAGCCGTGCCGAATCCATATGCAGTATCATTAATTGATGCCAGCAAGATGGATGGTGTGCATACGGCATTGAATGCCTGGGCCAATGCTGTCCGTGCGCAACTGCCATCCATGCGGAATGCTATTACAACAGCACGCCAGAATGCACAAACAGTCGAGGCCGATGGGGATGATATGATTACCTCTGCTGATCCATATGTCGATCTATGGGATCTGGCCAACCGTATGGCCGTGCAGGGCGTGGCAATTGCTGAGTCTAATGCGCTGAAGAGTGCAATCGAGGCAGCGGTACTGCGTGAGAACTTCCGGTCAGGTTTAGTTGGGCCGAGTTTGACCTGGAATTATGATAATACGCACGGCCTGACAATCTACTGGCCGCTGACAACGCAAGGAGATTATGCGTCTTATGTGAACAATGATCTCTACAATTCGACCCGCGACGGCACATGGGATGAGTTTTTGATTGCCTATCTAGGCAATGATGGACGCAGGGGCATGCCGGTTCAGTCTGGCCCGGTTGAACGATTGCCAGCAACGTATCCGATCTATCTGCCACTGCTTGTGAGGTAGTTGCTGCGCTTATCTGCCCACAAAACGGATGTGCCTGCGTACCGGGTGTAATGAACACCTGGTACGCAGGGTATCTGAATCAGGACAGTTTTTGCCACCGCTTTACAGATAACGCAACTCTTTTGCCTGTGCTGTCAGTTCGTCGCGGAATTTTGGATGCGCGATGTTGATCATAGCCTGCGCACGCTGGCGTACGGTTTTGCCGTAGAGGTAGGCGACACCATGTTCGGTGACAACATAGTGAACGTCGTTGCGTGATGTCACCACACCGGCACCTGGTTTGAGGGCCAGCACGATACGGCTAAAATCGTCGTTGTGGGCTGTACTGGGCAGGGCGATGATCGGTTTGCCGCCCTTGCTCCGTGTGGCGCCGCGAATAAAATCGATCTGGCCGCCTACGCCACTGAAGAAACGGTGACCCAGCGAGTCGGCACAGACTTGCCCGGTTAGATCAACCTCGATCGCCGAGTTGATCGCAACCATCTTGTCGTTCTGGGCAATGATAAACGGGTCGTTGGTGTAGTCGATCGGATGCATTTCGATGATCGGGTTGTCGTGAACAAATGAGTAGAGCCGCTGCGAACCCAGCATAAAGCCTGCTACAACCTTGCCCCGGTGGATGGTTTTGCGTGCATTGGTGACAATGCCACGCTCGATCAGGTCGATCACACCGTCCGAGAACATTTCAGTGTGGATACCTAGATCGCGAAAGCCAGCGGTGCGTAGCAGACTAAGCACGCCGTCCGGGATGCCGCCGATGCCCATCTGCAGGGTGATGCCATCTTCCAATAATTCGGCAACATGACGACCAATCGCCATCTCAATCGCGTCGCCGCTACCCATGGGCACTTCGGGCAGAGTGTAGTCCACTTCAACAATATGATCTAGCCGTGAGACATGAATAAAGCTGTCGCCGCGTGTGCGCGGCATATGCGGGTTCACCTCGGCGATCAGCTTGCTGGCGGCAAAGGCAGCCGGTTTGCTGATCCCTACCTCGACGCCAAATGAGCAGAAGCCGTCCTCATCGGGCGGCGATACCTGGATAAGCGCCACATCGATCTTCAAGTGATTGCGGCACAGGTCGGGAATATGAAACAAACGTACTGGCGTAAAGTCGGCGCGGCCCTCGTTGACGGCCTGACGTACATTGGGGCTGATAAACATGGTGTTGACGCGCATGTACTGCTCAATGCCTGGCTTGACATAATCGGCATCGCCAAATGTCAGCATCTGTAACAGTTCAACATCGTGCAACTCGGTGACACGGGCGACCAGAGCCTTGATCAAGGTACGTGGAACGCCACACATGCCTTCCAGGAAGACACGTTGACCAGAACGAATCATTTTTACGGCCTGATCGGCTGAAGTTATCCGCTGGCGATATTGAGCGACCCAGCCGGGAATGCGCTTACTCTGCAAGGTGCGGGCTTTCTCCGAGGTTGTCATCGTGCTTTCTCCAACATGTCTACATATGGCGAAGCGGCCCGCTGCGTTAGCTCTCCCTGATACGTCCAGACGCCACGGGCAATAGCGCGGTTTTCCTCGATCGTGGCCTCAAGGCCACGTTCGGCGATCATCTCGATAAACGGCCAGGTGCTGTTGGCCAATGCCTGGGTGGTGGTACGTGCCATGGCGGCCGGGATATTCGGTACGCAGTAGTGGGTTACATTGGCATAGGTGAACACCGGTTCACGCAGCGAGGTAGGGCGACTGGTTTCGACACATCCGCCCTGGGTGATCGAGACATCCATAATCAGGCTGCCCGGGCGCATGCTACGTACCATATCACGCGTAATCAGCATGGGCGCACGTTTGCCGGGCACGCTGGCAGCCGTTACAACCACATCAGCGTCGCTGATAACCTGGGCAATCGTTTCGGGGTGAGCCAGCCTGGTTCTAATCCGCCCCAGGGGTACACGCTGTTCTAGTTCGCCCAGGGGTTTGACCTGGCGATCCAGCACAGTGACATGCGCCCCGGCCTGGACAAAAGCTAGCGCGGTCTCTTGCCCGAACATACCCGCCCCGATAATCACCACATTGGCGGGTGGTACGCCAGGCACACCGGCAATGAGAACACCGCTGCCACCATTACCAATATCAAGAAAGCGCGCTGCCAGGCCAGGAGTCATTCGTCCGCCAATCTGGCTCATCGCATGGATAACCGGTAGTTCGCCGTCGTCGCTTTCAATCGTCTCCATGGCAATCGCATTAATGCGTTTATGCAGCAGCGTCGCAACTGTGTCGGGACGGGCAGCCGCCAGTTGCAAGAAAGAGATCAAGGTACTATCTTCCTTCAGCAGATCAAATTCTTCCGCAGTCGGGCGCTCGACTTTGGTAATCAAGTCGCTACGCCAGTAGACCTCTTCGGCAGAGTAGACCAGTTCAGCCCCGGCGTCGGCGTAGCTATGATCAGAATAGCCGACGCGTTCACCCGCCCCCTGTTCGACATAGACACGATGATCCATGTTGACCAGGTGGCGCACGCCCACGGGCGTCAAGCTGACGCAGGACTCACCTTCACGTATTTCTCTGGGTATGCCAATTTTCATGATTGCTTCTCTGTTCAGTTTCGTGCGTTCAATAGACTTTCAAACCAGAAACACCCCTGGATTGAATTGACCTGTCTGATCCCAGCGTGCCTTGATCGCCTGCATTAGATCCAGTCCATCAGGTGTATAGCCCCAGATATCAGACATGTCGCTGGACAGACGCGGCCCATTCAGCAGCACAGCATAACCGCCGACAGCATGAACCTCGCGTCGCAGCACGGTCATATCTGGCACATCACGCGCATAAGCCAGGCCCGTCACCAGGTCGGCCAGAAATGGCGCAGCCCCCAACCGTGACGCCATGCTCCGTACCACGGCAACCAGGTCTTTTGCTGGAACGCCCACGCGGGTGGTGCTACCAGCCGCAGTGGCGCTTTGCAGAAAGGCCGCCCAGATATCGCTGCCAACAGGTGTATCGATAATCTGCACATCGGTGACACCAACCTTCTGAAGGGTTTGCTGCGCCTGGCCCAGTTCGGTCTCTACATCCTCAGCCAGCCCTTCGGCGGTGTAGATCAAGTAATAGCGCGTATCTGCCGTACCAGGTAATTGCCCAGCGAGTGTTGGAGTCCAGTTCCCCACCAGCAACAGCGCCGAGGCCACCAGGCAGATGCGCCGCAAGTGCGTGCCCCACTCTAATGCATGATTCAGGCTATCAACCGGCACAACCAGTGATGCGCGGACACGCGGCAGCGGGGCCAGTTTAAGTGTGACATCGGCCAGCAGCCCTAACGTGCCATATGCGCCAACAAACAGACGTGGCATGTCGTAGCCAGCCACATTTTTGACCACCGGACGCCCGGCGCGGATCACACGACCATCTGGCAGAGCCACCGTCGCCGCCAGCAGATTATCGCGTATGCCGCCATAACGGATGCGTAGCGGAGCATTCCAGTTCGTCGAGATAATACCGCCAACGGTAGACTCAGGCCAGGGTGAGACCAGCGGCACCCACATATTGTCACGGGCCAGTTCAGCCTGCAGCTCGGCGATGGGTGTGCCTGCGCCAACCGTTACATATAGATCTTCCAGGGCATAGGCGCGAATGCCCCACAATGCACGGGTACTCAATACGACATCGGCGGCAGGCAAATGGCCTGACCGGGTGCCGCCGCCCACCACGCGGATACGCTGGCCAGCCTGTGTCCATGCGCGAATGGCCTCGGCGGCTTCGTGGGCATTTTCAGGCACAAAGGATGCCGTTGGTGACAGAGTCGTAGCCGGGAGTGCGTCTGCCGGGGGCATATCGGGCGGGAAGATCTTCTCGGGGTTAAGCAACTGATGCGGATCAAATACGGCCTTGATATCCTTCATCGCATCCATCTCGGCAGGCGTATACATCAGCGGCATAAAGGCACGCTTCTCAATGCCTACACCATGTTCACCCGTGATACTGCCTTCCGCATCAACGCATAGTTGCACAATATCGCGCCCGGCGTCGATAACGCGCTGAAGCAAGATCTGGTCTTTCGGATCTTCAATCAGGATCAGCGGGTGTAGATTGCCATCGCCCGCATGAAAAACATACCCGACGCGCAGGTCATACCGTTCACAGATTTGATTCACACCTGCCAGCGTCACAGCCAGTTTGCTACGCGGAACCGTTCCATCGACCAGATAAAAAGCCGGTGCCAGGCGCGCAATCGCTCCGGCTGCGCTCTTACGTGCGTACCAGATCTTCATACGTTCCTCGGCAGACTGAGCAATGCGTAAGTCGAACGCACCATGTTCGCGCAAAATCGTGGCAAACTCTTCAATCTGCGGCGTCACACTCGTCGGATAGCCGTCTGACTCGATGATCAGCGCCGCCGCTGCGTGGGTGGGCAAACCCGCTCGCGTAAACTCTTCCAGAATATGCATAATCTTCTGGTCCATCATCTCCAGCGTGGCCGGAACCAGCCCACGGGCAATAATTGCCGATACAGCCGCACCGGCTGCCTCGACCGAGTGAAAGGCTGCCATCATCGTTTTGACCGCGGGAGGATTGCGCATCAGACGCAGATGCGCCCGCGTGATCAGACCCAGTGTGCCCTCACTGCCCACCAGTAATGCTACCAGATCGTAGCCGGGATAATCCAGCGCCTCGCCACCCAGTTGTAGCGTACGTCCATCGGCCAGCACAACCTCCAGGCCGGTGACATAGTTTGTTGTGACACCATATTTAAAACAGTGCGGGCCACCCGAGTTTTCAGCCAGATTACCGCCCAGGGTCGAAGCCCGCCCACTGGAAGGGTCAGGTGGATAGTACAACCCCTTGCTGCGTACCACATCTTCCAGGCTCAGTGTGATCATGCCTGGCTGGGCCACTGCGCTGCGTCCCACTTCATCAAGTCCCAGCAGCTGATCCATACGCGCAAATGAGACAACGACCCCACCATGCTCGGCCACGGCACCTCCAGACAACCCGGTTCCCGCGCCACGGGCAACCAGAGGAATCCGATGCTCACTAGCCCACTGGACAATCTGCACCACATCGGCAGTTGTTTCCGGAAAGACGACGCCATCAGGCAGACCTTTATCCAGGCCAGCATCACTGTCGTAGGTATACAGATCTTCCGGCTGGCTAATCACCTGTCTGGCATTCAGCCGCTGTGCCAGTGCGCGTAAGTCAATCATTTGATGTTCAACCATGGTAAAACCCTTCTATGAAGCGCAAAGCGCAAAGCGCAAAGCGCACAATGGACGATGTGTCCACTGATCGCTTCGCGGATATAATGTTTTCGAAAGTTCTATCCTTATTTCCATCTAATAGAGAGATCAAATAAAGGTTGGACACACTTTGGACTGCGGGAGCCATGCTCCCGCATGTGCGGCAGCACGGCTGCCGCACTCCAAAAAGCGTTTGTATAAGGTCTATATGATCTTTCTATAAGACAAGGTTTCAGACTAGTCACCTTTACGTTACCGTTCACAGACAGATTGGTCGCGTGAATCACCCCACCCCCCGCCCCTGCAAGGGGCGGGGGGTGGGGCATCCTGGCGGCACATGCGCAGCGTGTACCGCCAGGATGCCCCATCTCCCCCTCTCCCTCAGGGGCTATACAGTACCCACAACTTTATCGCATCAGGATGCGGTACAGCATATGGCGTGCCGCCTCCCCGGGGCGGGCGGGGCTACGCCCCGCCGAGATCATATGGTTTTCGGTTTGTTTTGGCGGCTTTGCCGCCAAAACAAACCGAAAACCATTTTTTTGCGGGGGCCTCCGGCCCCCGCGCCCCCGCTGTGTGGGTACTGTATAGCCCTCAGGGAGAGGGGGAGATGGGGTGAGGGCGTATCATCCAACCAAACTGTAAAGTAACTACGAACCATGTCTAACTTCCTATTCCCACACTGAGCGGATCAGCAACCCCCAGGCCATAGATCGCAATCAGCCCGAGGATACCCACAATCACAATATAGTACATGGTCGGAATAATCGTCTTGCGCAGCGTATTGCCCTCCTGCCCTAGCAATCCCACCGTAGCTGAAGCAGCAACCACATTATGGATCGCAATCATATTACCGGCGGCTGCACCCACAGCCTGAAGCGCAACCACTAGCGAACCAGAGATCAGCAACTGCTCGGCTACGCCATGTTGGAACAGGCTGAACATCAAATTGCTAACCGTGTTACTCCCGGCGATAAACGCTCCCAGTGCGCCGATCATCGGCGCAAACAGCGGCCAGATGCCTCCAACATTAGCCGACACCCACTCGGCCATTGCAATCGGCATACTCGATAGTTCGCCAGCATTGACGCCCGAGTTAATATAGACGCGCACCATCGGCACAGTAAAGATCAACACAAATCCGGCCCCTAGCAGCACCTTGCTCGAATCGCTAAAGGCCGATTTTAACGCATCGCCGGACATACGATGGAGAAAATAGGTAATCAAAACAACGACGATCAGAATAAAGCCGGGCAGATAGAGTGGCGTGGTTGCGGCAGTAATACCGGTACCAAAAATGTCTGTCCAGCTTATCTGAAAGCTGCGTAGCAGCGCACCAATGCCCAGTTGAGGCAAACGGGTCAACACCAGGATCACGGCCACCAGCAGATACGGCAGCCAGGCCAGCCAGAGCGCCATGGGTTTCTTGCCCGTCAGGTCGTCTAGCTTGATCTCAAGTCGCCCGATCCACTCAGGTTGCCACTCTGAGACTGGCGGAAAATCCCAGGTATCTTTTGGGATCAGGAAACCCTGGCGGGCGGCTGTTACTACAATTGCCAGCCCGACCAGTGCCCCCAGCAGCGAGGGAAACTCTGGCCCCAGGAATACACCAGTGAGCGTATAGGGAATAGTAAACGCCAGGCCGCCAAAGATCGCAAAGGGCAGAATCGACAGCCCCTCGGTCCACGAGCGATTTGTGCCGAAAAAGCGCGTCATCATCATTACCATCAGTAGCGGAATCACTGTACCGGCAATGCCATGCAGGATCGCCGACCGGGCCGTAATCATCATCAGATACTGGTTAAAGGTCATGCCCACCGCGGCCAGTTGCTCGGTGAGTACAGGATTCTCCAGGCCACTTTTGACCCCCACCAGGATCGGTGTGCCGACAGCTCCAAAGGTCACCGGTGTACTCTGGATCATCATGCCGATCATCACGGCGGCCATTGCCGGGAAACCCAGCGCCACCATTAGCGGCGAGGCAATCGCCGCTGGTGTGCCGAAGCCTGACGCTCCCTCGATAAACGAGCCAAACAGCCAGGCAATGATCACAATCTGAACCCGCCGATCCTGACTGATCGTGGTAAATCCGTTGCGAATGGTGGTGACACCGCCCGAATATTTCAGTGTGTTGAGCAGCAGGATGGCACCAAAGATGATAAAGAGAATATCGAAGGTAATAAACAGACCCTGAATGGTCGAGGCAAGCACACGCAGAAAAGACACCTGCCAGGCGGTCAGGGCAATCACAACAGCCACAATATACACCAGTGGCATCGCCCGTTTCGCTGGCCAGCGTAATCCGACTAACAAAATGGCTGCTACCAGGATTGGCGCAACCGCAAGTAAGGCCTGAAGGCCAAGATTCATTGGGAAACCCTCCTCTTTGAGTACAGCAATGTCTGAATACAAAGTCTTCTGGATTACGCTCTAAGGCATGGTATTAGATTGGACATTCCAGGTTGACAGTTGGCGTAGGGGCGACTGGCCGGTCGCTCCTACAGGACGACATAACGCGATGGCCCAACTGTAAAGTAGCCACCAACCATGTCTAAGGGGTGATTGCATCTCCAGGCAACCACCCAACGGTACACTGCCCAGAACAGCGCCGTCTCTGCCTTGAATCCAGACGATTCTATATAGCAGACAGCCTGCTTTGCATGTCTGCGTGTTTCCCCTCACTTCACCGGCTTGATTGAGATAGGTTGGTCAACCAGATGCGGGTCAGGATCTTTCTCTGATCCTATGCCGTAACGTACATCTGGTGCTTTTGTTTTTCGTGAATAGGATTACAAATTTCCGGGTTGTTGCAAGTGTAACAAAAATCTGGTTATTTGTAAATTGACACAAGGTACGCGGTGGGTGTTCACACGAGATGTTTGCCGGTTTGCAAGACCGGTTTCGCTTGCGGCAGCGTGGAATGTTATATTTTTTCCAAAATGTTTCGCCGTAGGCGAAACATTTTGGAAAAAGATGGTTTTCTTCCACCCTGCCGGAGGCGATATCCGCCTGGAGAATGGACGACTGCGTACGTCCTGTAAATTGACACGAGGTACGCGGTGGGTGTTCACACGAGATGTTTGCCGGTTTGCAAGACCGGTTTCGCTTGCGGCAGCAATGATCGCTATCGTGAATGCTTACCCACTCTTTCCGGCTTGACGTTTCCCGCTTACACAGGCTACAATCAACATATGCCGACAACGCGCCAGCAGATAGAAGCCTGGAAGGCCCGCCTGCTCGACCTGAGCTTGCGTAATCGCCTGTTACATGTTCGTTTTTACGATGGCGATACCCAACGTACCGTCAACGCGCCTCTGCGTCTCATGCATCCCAATGCCAGTGATCTGTTTGATCTGCTGGTACGCCACCATCGCCGCCTGCCTTTTGCGTTTCAGTCAGCTCTGCTAGACCTTCCTGCTGATAGCTACAATCTGCCCGCTACGGGTGAGACGATCCGCCTCGACCGTTTGCCACCACCGCCATTGCCGCCACCGGATCTGCTGATGAGCGATCTGGCGCCCGACAAACTCGAACCCGCTCTGTATAACCTGCGCCTGCGGGCGCGCAATGCCTTGTCGGAACAGGGTGTGAATGTGTTGTTTGTGGTGCTGGGGTTCCTCGAGTGGTTTGACCCGATTACGCCCGAACAGATCTTGCGTTCGCCCCTGCTGCTGCTGCCAGTCGAGTTGCAGCGTGTGCCACTGGGGCGCGAGTATGCGCTGCGTTTGCTAGACGACGAGGTGATCCTGAATCCTACGCTGGCGCATAAGCTGCGGCTGAATTATGGCTTGACTCTGCCGGATCTGCCCGAGGATATCGATGAGCTTGATCTGGATCAGTTCTTTACTCAGGTGGCTGAACTGACCAGCACACAGGCCGATTGGCAGGTCATTCCAGACGCGGCACTCGGTCTGTTTTCTTTCCTCAAGTTACTGATGTATCATGATATGCAGTATGCCGCTGAGCATGCTGTTTCACATCCGCTGCTTACCTGGCTATCCGGTGAGGGTGGCCCCAATCAGCCTACAGGCGCGCCGCTGGATAGTCTCCACCCCGCCGAGTGCTTCCAGGTACTTGATGCCGATGCCAGCCAGCAAGAGGCATTAGCCGCCGCGCGCGCCGGGGCCAGTTTTGTGTTGCAGGGGCCGCCCGGTACAGGCAAAAGCCAGACGATTGCAAACATTATTGCCGAGGGCATGGCCGATGGCAAGCGCATCCTGTTTGTTAGTGAGAAAATGGCTGCGCTGCAGGTTGTCCACGAGCGTTTGCGTCAGTGTGATCTGGCTGATTTCTGCCTGGAACTGCATAGTCACCGTACGGGTAAACGGGCTGTGCTGGATGACCTGGCTGCGGCATTGGAACCGGTTGATCTGCCCCCAGATCCCGATTTTCCCTATGACGAACTGGCTGCCCTGCGCGATCAGTTGAACGCTTATGCGCGAGCTTTGCATACACCGCTGGGGACGCTGGGATGGACAGCGCATACAGTTTATGGTCGCTTGCAGCATGTGCGCGATACCCCAGATTCAGATGCACCCATGGGCAATATTGCCGCATATACCTCCGAGCAGATTGGCCGCATTGATATCCTGCTGCGCCAGGTTGATAGTCGTCGCGATATGCTCAATTTATTGCGCACCAATCCCTGGCGCGGCTGTACTATGACCACCGGTTCGTTCGAAGAGCGCGGGCGCATTCGCAATCGGCTGCGTAGCTTGATCACAACCCTGCGTGAGCTTGTCCCGGCGGCCACGGCTGTGGCCGCCATACTGGGGCTACCTCCGCCCGACGGTCTGATCACAACACGCGCCCTGGCTGCCCTGGGCGACCTGCTGCGTGAGCCGTATGCAACCGGCCTGTGGCTACGCGATGATCCACTGGCGATCCAATATCTGCAGTTTGATATTGCCGATGCCCGCCAGTGTTATACCAGCATGGCCGAGATTGAAGCCCAACTGGGTCGTCGGTATACATTGCATCCGTTGTTTCAAACCGACGACGCCGACGTATTGCCCGATAATATGCCGATCAGCGCCCAGATCGAAGGCCTGGAACAGGTAAGCGCCGGGCCGCTGGGCCACCTGGATGTCGAAGCTATGCTGGTGCGTTTTGAACAGGCCTATGCTAACGGGCTACGATATCTGCGGCCAGGCTACTACCGTGATATGGCGGCACTGCGCAAAGCCTTGAAGCCCCGTCTGCCGCTGACGTATGCAACGGCACTGGCCGACCTGCGCCTTGCCGCAACATGGCAGGTAATCCATCGCCGCCTCGAGGGGCATATTCCTGCCCTGGCCGCACGTTCAGGCAAGTTCTTTGCTGGCCGCCGTACCGACTGGAACGCCTATGAAGATGGTTGTGCGTGGACATTGAAGGTGCTGGCGCTGGCGCTGGCGCTGCCCCGCCCGCTGCCAGATGCGCTGATCGAGCTTGCCAATCAGCCACTGGCCCGGCGTACGGCGCTGCTCGATCCAGTTGTGTCCCTGCATGCGCACCTGGACGATGTAGCACGCGAACTGGCCGAGTTTACGGCCATGTTTCCCCCACCGCTTCAGCTTGCCGATACGTTTGCCGATCTGCTCGGCAGTAATGGCGTATCTGCGCCAGAATACAGCGACCCTGTCACACCACCAGATCTACTCTCGCCGGGCTATTTGCTCGAACACATGGCCGACCTGGATGTCTGGTGGGAGTTCTGTACCATGCGCCGCAAAGCGGACGAGTTGGGCATTGCTGCCTACCTGGATGCGTTGAGCGCCGGTGATCCAGCTATCGAACAGCCGCAGCGTGCTTTTTACAAACGCTTTTGTTGCCTGTGGCTAGATATGGCCAACCGCCAGTTGCCTGCCCTACAGTCCTTCCAACGCGAGGCTCACGAGGCCCTGATCGAGCGATTTCGAGTCCTCGACGCTGCCCAACTTGTGGCTGCGCGTGTGCGCTTGCGTACCATGCTGCTTCAGCGCCGGCCATCTTACGCTACCGAAGTGCCGGTCGAGAGCGAACTGGGCATCTTGCGCCGCGAAGTGCAAAAGCAACGCCGTCATAAAGCCATCCGCCCGCTTTTGCGTGAGATACCGACTCTACTTGGCCAACTGAAACCCTGCCTGATGATGAGTCCCCTGTCGGTCAGCCAGTTTCTGGATCCCCAGGGCATTCAGTTTGATCTGGTCATCTTCGACGAGGCCTCGCAGATCTGTACCGAGGATGCAATTGGCGCAATTATGCGCAGCAAGGCCATGATTGTAGTAGGTGACAATCGCCAGTTGCCCCCCACCAGTTTCTTTATGGCCAGCAACGATGCCGAAAATGACCTGGACGAGCCAGACCAGATGCCCGATGCGTTTGAAAGCATTCTGGATGCCTGTATGGCTGTTGGCGTACCCACGCGTATGCTGCGCTGGCACTATCGCAGCCGCCACGAGGCGCTGATTGCCTTTTCTAATCAGCATTTCTATGCGCAACAATTAGCCACCTTCCCGGCAGCTCAACCCAACCAGAATCATGGCATTGTGTTTGAACATGTGGCCGAAGGCATGTATGACCGGCGCGGCACACGCACTAATCAACCCGAAGCACAGCGTGTAGCCGATCTCGTCTGTGCCCATGTGCATCGCAGTCCGCAACGCTCTCTGGGCGTGGTAGCCTTTAGTCAGGCTCAGCAACTGGCCATTCTAGGCGAACTGGAGCATCGTTATGCTGCTGATCCATCCCTGGCTCTGCTGTTTGACGAAGATCGCCTGGAGCCGTTCTTCGTCAAGAATCTCGAGAATGTCCAGGGCGATGAGCGTGATGTGATTATTTTTAGTATAGGCTACGGCAGTGACTCACGTGGTCGTATGTTGATGAACTTTGGACCACTGAACCAGCAGGGTGGTGAACGCCGGCTTAATGTGGCGGTGACACGGGCCCGCGAGCAGATGCTGCTGGTTAGTTCGCTGCTGCCGTCGGATATCGATCCGCACCGGGTCAAACAACCCGGGCCACTGCTGTTACGTGACTATCTGGAGTATGCCGAGAACGGCGGTCCGCTAGAACGACGCATTCCCGGTACACGTCGTGCAACCCTGCGTGACCAGCAAAACGACACCGACGCATTTCCCTCTATCGAAGATGAACTGGTGCGCACCCTGGCTGAAACGGGTGTGCCGCTGAACCGCCAGATTGGCCATTCCGCCTTTCGCATTGATATTGCCGTGCGTGAAGCTCATACTGCTGGGCACTATCTGCTGGGCATCGAGTGTGACGGCAACGATTATCGTGATGCCCCCACCGCCCGTGACCGCGAGCGGCTGCGTGAACAGGTACTGGCCAACCTTGGCTGGCGCATTCACCGTGTCTGGTCGGCTGCCTGGTTCCAGGATCCCCAGGCCGAATTGGATCGCATCTTTGCGCTGATCAACGATGCTTTATAGATGCAGGGCTATTATTTTGTCATTCCTGTGCGCTCGAAAGACCTGTTTCGCCTGCGGCAGCGTGGAATTTTATATTCTTTTTCCAAAAAATTTTCCCTATGGGAAAATTTTTTGGAAAAAGATCCGTCTTTCACCCTACGGGAGGGGAATAGCTGCCTTTGGATGGATGACCGTGTACTTCGTGCCATGGTGAATACGGTTCCCCATCTCATCAATCACCTGGAACTGTGGTATAATGCTCCGCGCATATCGCCCATCTTTTATATGGTGAACGAGGAAAAGCCCGATGCCGCATAAGGTGCGTCACGTTGCTCTTCTGGTGCTTCTAGCATATCTCCTGGCCGCCTGTTCGCCGCTTGAACTGTCTGCGCCGGAACAACTATCGCCTACACCTGCACCAACCGACATACCAGCAACTCCTACCATCCAACCCGTTGTGCTGAACAAGACTCTGCGTATGGAACAGGGTGGTTTCACTCTGCGCTATCCATCCGACTGGCATACCCGCGAGCTAACCGGCACGCTGGCCCTGTCGCCCAGCGAGGCGGCACTTGATGCGCAGACAAGCAGTGACAGTCTGGTGATGTTGCTTGACTCGACGCCGTTGGCAGCGATTGCCGCCGAACATGGCGAAGAGGTTATCGCCGACTCGGCCTCATTCTTTGAGTTTGTGAGCCAGGCACCGCGTGAATTTGGCTATACCTTGAGCGAGACAACGCCGATTACTGTCGATAACACGGTTGGCAGAGCGGCGACCCTGCAGATCGATGGCGGTGAAGGGCGGTTGGTGGCCTTTGTCACCGATGTGCAGGGCGTGCGCATCTTAGGTCAGGCTTCAAGCGAGGGTTGGAATCAGCACCGTGCGGCCTTTGAGGCGATTGTGGCCAGCCTGAACTTTTTTACGCCGCCGCAACCACCTACCCCAACATCAGACAATCCCATCGAACAACCGGTTATTACAACCGAGGGGCCGCCTGGCTTTGTGCTGCGCATCGGTGGTGATTCCGGGCCGAACAACGGGCGCTTTGTGTCTGCACGGGGTCTGGCGGTTGCACCCGATGGTACGGTCTATCTGGCGGAAAGCAGCCAGGGTATCTGGGTTTTCCAGCCCGATGGCACACTGGTGACAACGTTTGGCAACGATGAGCTACTGGATGCCTATGATGTAGCGGTTGCACCAAATGGCGATCTCTACGTCGCTGACTATGGCCGCAATGCGATTGCTCGCTTTGATGCTCAGGGCAACCTCATCCAGCGTTGGGGCGAAACAGGTGATGGGCCGGATCAGTTTGGTCTCTCGTCACCCCAGCGCATTGCGATTGGTGCCGACGGCAGCATTTATGCGCTGGATAGCCGTATGAGTCCCGATGGCAATAGTGCGGTTGGCAGCATTATGCGCTTCAATGGCGAAAATGGCAGCTTTATCGGGCGGATCGACCTGCCCGCTGGATCGGCACCAAACGACTTTGCCGTCGATGCGCAGGGGTTTATCTATCTGGCCGATGCCTTTGGCAGTGGCGTTGTCAAGGTCGATGAGGTAGGTCAGGAAGTTGCCCGCCTGGGTGATGCGGTTTCTGGGGAAGAGATTACGGCTGGTGCAATCGAAGTCGATGCCGAAGGCAATCTGTATGTAGCCACCTGGGACGCTGGTGTGCTGAAGCTGACGCCAGATGGTGTGTTGCTGGCGCGCGCGGGGGCCGCCGTAGACGATGCGGAAAAGACGCCCGAGCCGGGTCAATTTCAACTACCCAACGGTATTGCTGTGGATGCTGTTGGCCAGGTGTGGGTCAGTGATAATAGCGGCGAGTATAGCGCGATTACGGCCTTGCAACTGACCAGCGACGCCGATCCAGAGGCAACTGCGGAAGGACAGAGTACGGCGGAAGCCACGCCCATTCCCGAAGAACAACTCGAGCGGGTGTGGGCTACCAGCGCAACAGCCAGTAGCGCCTACACTGGCTATGATGCCAATAATGTCATCGGCCCGCCTGACGTAGAGGGATGCCTCAGTAGCCAGAACGCCTGGGCATCGGCTGATCCGAATGGCCTGGAGACGCTTGAGGTAGAGTTTGATCAGCCATTGTTTGCTACCCAGGTGAATATCTATCAGAATCATCAACCTGGCTTTATCACTACTGTTGAGCTGATCGATGAACAGGGTAAAACCAGCAGCGTATATAACACGGCCCCCCAATTGCAATCGGAATGCCCTGCTGTGCTGCGTGTTCAGTTTGCGCGCACCCCCGCACGCATTGTCGGCGTGCGCCTGACTATTGATCAGCGCTCCGGGGCAAACTGGAACGAGATTGATGCGGTGGAACTGGTCGGACTCAAATAAAAAAAGGCAAAAGTGGGCCTCTATTCCTTCGATGCAACCTGCTCAACTGGGCGGATCAGACGCACGCTCAGAACCATAAACAGCAGTGCTAACAGCAAGCCCAGCAGCGTATAGACCAGCCAGGGTGACGGGGCAAGCACATCCACTTGACCGGGCTGGAACGTGAAGAAAAAGGGATTGCGCCCGTCCGAGAGGAGCGATTCGGTGTAGCCAAGCGCAATAAAAGGATGCATAAACAGCAGCACTCCTGATGCATACACATACAACGTCGATGAAGTCGGGTCACCAAACCAGTTGCTATTATCCAGGATAGCCGTGGTGATAATCCAGATAAACGGAATGCCCAGCAGCGACAAAATAATCGTTCCCTGCGCGAGCACTGTTGCCGCCAGCGTACTGCGCATCAGCGTTGACCAGAATAGGCCAACGGTGGCATATAAGATCGATGTCACCACCAATCCCACCACAGCAATGAACAGTTCGATCCCACTCACACCGCCAAACAAAAAAGACAGCCCGGCCAGCGGAAGGACAGCAACAATCAGCAAAATGGCATAAGCCAGTGCCGCCGTCAGCTTTCCCAGTGCAATCTGCCATGGCGTTAACAGGGTCGAAATCAAGAGATCATATGTCTGGCGTTCTTTTTCACTGGCAATACTCCCGGCTGTCAGCGATGGGGTGATAATGCATACCTGCACTAGCGCCGCCGTAATCACAGTCAGGAAGATCGCCTTGCCAATCTGCCGCCCCAGTTCAAAATCATTCTGCCCAAACGATGAACTTACCACAGCCAGATAGATCAGCAACGTCACCACTCCAGTAAGGCTCAGATAGACCGTCAGAATGATCATAGCCCGCATGCTGCGGATGCGCCCCCGGAGTTCGCTCACCAGAACCGGGTTAGAAAGTAGTTTCATGATGACCTCGTAGCCGATGGATGTTAAAAGCAGAAAGGAAAAAAGAGACAGTAGAAAATCATGCCCTGATAGAAAGATCACAGAGAGGTTGGACAAATTTTGGGCTGCGGGAGCACGGCTGCCGCATTCTAAAAGCGATCGTTTATCTAAAGACCAGGATTCGCCGCCTGTTCGCTACGACAGGCGGCAGCGTGAAATGTTCTATTTCTATTCTGTTTTCAAAAAATGTTACCTACGGTAACATTTTGTTAGCGCGAAAAAGTCTTGGGATGGTGGAGGCTTCCACCCAGCAGGTTGGCGAAACGCGCATCTGAATCACCCCACTCCCCGGCCCCCGCCCCTTGCAGGGGCGGGGGAGTCGGACGGGGCGTCCTGGCGGCACACGCGCAGCGTGTGCCGCCAGGACGCCCCGTTTCCCCCCCCTCTCCCTCAGGGAGAGGGGGGTAGGGGGGTGAGGGCGTCTGGTTCACCCAGGAGTTATTCGCGCTATCAAAATTTTTTGAAAACAAGATTCTCCCACCCTGCCGGAGGCGAATCCCAATCGATAGATGGATGTAGTTGTGCATCCATCCTGTCATGTGAAAGCCACCAGATCAGACAAAAACTCCTGCAAATAGCGATTCACCAGGTCAGGTTGTTCCTGCTGAACCCAGTGTGAACATTTAGCGATATAGCGAATATGCAAATCAGCAACATACTGCTCGGTACCATAGGTCAACTCCGTCCCCAGAGTACGATCTTCCTGCCCCCAGATCAGCAGCGTAGGCACCTCTATATACAATGGCGTATCATTGAACCAGTCACTACCATAGTCGAGCGTGCGATACCAGTTCAGCGCCGCTGTCAGCGCCCCTGGCTTACTGATAGCATCTTTGTAAGCCTGCATATCCTCATCGCTGATGAAATCCTTGCGTATAGCCGTTTCGCGGAAGAAGCGTTCAATCAACGCATAGTCGTTGGCGCGTAGCAGTGCTTCTGGTAGCCACGGCAGTTGGAAAAACAGAATATACAGGCTACGCATCATTTGCACCGGGTTTGAACGCATCGCCCGCACAAACAACGTCGGGTGCGGCATATTCATTGTCACCAGGCGCTCGACACGCTGAGGATATTTGCCCGCCAGCATCCAGGCCAGTGCGCCGCCCTGGTCATGGCCCACAACAATAGCTCGCCGATGGCCCAGTGCCTGGATCAGTTCAACCACATCGGCTACCAGAACGTCGAGTTCATACCCCCACGTAGGCTTATCGGTTTCATTATAGCCGCGCAAATCCGGTGCCACTACCTGAAAAGAATGACTGAGCGCCGGAATCTGGTATCGCCAGCTATACCAGAACTCCGGAAAACCATGCAGCAGCAGCACAAGCGGCCCACTCCCTGACGTTACATAATGCATACGGATGCCATTGATCGGCACGTAAACATGTTCAAGTGTTTGCATCTATCAGTTATCCATACGCCGGAAGCCTGCACCACCGGCATAAAAATGGGCTACCGCAGGCAAAGTCACCTGCACCACGTCAGAATATAAAGCGTACTTTTTACTGTCCTATTTCCATATCAATACCCTGGTTTCGATGGGCAACAATCCAGATCGCATGCACCATGCCAGGAATATAACCCAGAATAGTCAGCGGAATATTCAGCCGAAATTGGAGATCCCGCCCACGACACAGCGCAACAGCCATAGGCGGCAGCAAAATGGCGCTATAGAGTTTCCAGGTTGGCATCGGCATCCCTTCTTCTCATACGTTACATGGTTGTGCCAGCGGCCCAATCCATTGTCATAATGCCTGTCACAAACAGTGTACCATACAAATGGCCGTACACTGGCGGGTACAGTATATCGCCGAGTTATGACAATGAAACCCCATGTCATTCCGACCGCTGTCGCTGCCCCGCCGCCGCTGAACACCAACCGCCCCACAGCGACGGCGGGAGGAATCTCCAGTGATAATTCGGCGCTGATCATGGGGGATTCCTCGGGCCGCCTCTGCGGGTGTTGGCATGTCGGGCAGCCGGGTGGGCGGCCCTCGGAATGACATGGAGCGCCTTGGAAAGCCATGAAAACCATGGAACCCATGCCCACCCAAGCCCGCACGTGATCCGGGCGAGTTGGTCGAAGCGATGCCACAGCGCCAACGAACATATGCTGATCCGTTCACTTCGTGCCCTTCGTGTGCTTCGTGGTGAACAACACCCCCGATCAAGAGACCAGTATGCAGACGCAACCGGCGCTCTAGCAAAATGTCTTTTCGTTCATCTTCCTTGTAGCTGCTATTCATCTGGCAAACCGGTGTCCACGCAATTGATCCAATCTACGGCTTTTACATTTTTTTAACGGTCTGTATTGCCCGTGCAACTCGTTTCTGCCAACCACGCTTACTTGCAAGCATATACCGTATAGCCAGCTTTGTAGCGCATTCAGACGCCTTTGCCATGTCTGAATGGCTCTATGTTTTCTTAACTATTTTTTACAAATATGTTGCCTGCAGCAACAATTGCTGTCATAAAACAATCATCACCATATGTGATAGTAATCCCGTCCTGATGAATGTCTGCAGAATGTCTCCAGACAAGCATCAGGGTGGGGGTAGCGAAAGGCGATCAGCCAGTGGAAAGCGCGGAAGCCATTTTCAAAACACCGCATAGTCCACTGCGCCGCACTACGACATTGTTGATGGTTGATGACTATAAGCTAGACTCCTGGTACCCTTAAGAATATAGTGAATGATGAGGGAAACACCATGGCGTGCTTCAATAGCGCAACCCGGTCGCTGCAGTCTGTGATTTTACCCGAACGTGGCATTTCACCCGGACGTGGCATTTCGCCCGGACGTGGCATTTCACCCGGACGACAGAACATCTAACTACTACGCCTCCTCTAGCGTTTTGACTGTTTTCTGCTCTTATTTCTTCTTTTTTTCTCAATGATGAGTTGTGCGGTGGTTCTGCACCCCTGGCCTTTGCCTTGGCACGGAGCGGGGGAGTAGGGCTTACAGGAGTAGTTTTTTTTGATGATGCCGGTGATTGGCTGAATACCCCACCCCCCCTACCCCCTCTCCCCAGCTAAAAGGGGGGGGTGAGAGGCGTTTTTCGGCGTCGTGATGCCGCAAACAACTGGATCAGTATATGCAGCATCGCCATGCGCTCTAGCGCCTTTTTTCCCTCCCCTTTCAGCCTCTCCCCAGCGGGGCTATACATGACCCGCAATTCTACCGCATCCTGATGCAGTAGAACAGGTAGCTTCCCGCCGTCCACGGCTACCGGCGGGGCCGGAGGCCCCCGCTTGCCCCACGTAGGGGCACGATGTCATTCGTACAATTCTGCCCCTAACCGGCCCAACAGCACATTCGCCCCATCACTTGCATCAGGATGATACTCGAAGCGATTGCGCTCGAAGTATTGTACCAGGTAGACCTGGTTATCATCGGCGTTTTGTTCAGGCTGCGGTTCGCTGATTGGATAACCAAATACCGCCAGCCCACCTTGCGCTTCCCAATAATCGCGGAAGGGTGCGCACAGGCTGTGGTCGGTTTCGGCAAAATAGAGACATTCATCCGATGGCGGGCCACCTGCGCCGGGCAGGCTGCGCCAGTCGATCCCACGCTGTTCCAGGATCTCCACACCAAGCCGCCCCACCAGCACATCGTAGGGTGGTGGATTGTTCGGATGTACTTCCAGACGCGTACGTTCAAACCACTGCAAACTGTAAGGCTGGCCCTCGCTATCGTAGGCGATCTGTTCCGGGCCAAGTGGCAGGCCCAGAATCGCCAGGCCGCCGTTGCGTTCCCAGTAGTCTAGCAAACGCCCCTGGACAAGCTGGCTGGTCTGGGGAAACAGGCGCACACGTGCAGTGGTTTGCCGCAGATACACCGGTTGCTCGCCAACGGTGATAGTGCCCGTAGCCAGAGTTTGTACGGAACCGTCACGCTCGATCAGCAATGCGCTATGTCCAGCAGCAAGAGCTACTTGCACAGCCTGCGTGCCGCTGATACGCCATAAAACATCAACACGGTCGCCGTCGGGGCGGGTAAAGCGATAGTGTGACAGCACGCCAGAGTGATGCAGCGAACCAGTGCCCTCAAAACGCGCCTGGCGCAGCTGCGCCGCCAGCGTTTGCAGAGCCGTGTAGGCTGGCTTGGGCTGCAAGTCGTCGGTCAGGATCGCCGCCTGGCTCCAGGGTATCTGCTTGCCCTGGAATTTGTCCTCCAGTTGGAAATAACTCACATGCTGCACACCAGCGGCGGCGGCCAGCACAAAGCTGCGCACCATATAGTCGGCCTGTTGATCTTCGCTTTTAGCAAAATGGGCCTCACAATAGCCACCGCAGGTACTCCAGCCAATCTCGGTGATCCAGATTGGCTTGCCGCCGCCATTCCGATTAACCCACTCGCGGGCAAAAGCCAGCCGCCCCGGAATAGTCACATCAAAGCGTTCACGTGGATTGATCAAATACGGTGCATCCGGGGCATGGTCAATCAGCCAGGGATGCAGCGAGAGAACATCAAAGCTGTCCCAGCCCGCCAGTTCGACCACGCGATCCATAAAACCACCCACCCCGATAGCATCAAAGGTCATCACACCGCCGTTGAGTACCAGGGCGGTAGGATCGGCCTGCTTGATCGCATCATATGCGGTGCGCAACAGCGCAGCATATGCACCTGGATCAGCCTTCGGCAGCCATGTACCGTCCTGGTCGGGTTCATTCCAGATCTCCCAGGCGGCTATTCTTGGCGAACCGGGTGCATCGGCATATCCATCGGCATCATAGCGTTCAACCACACCAGCAGCCCAGACAGCATACGCCTGTGGATTGGTCGGTGCACACCAGTAGGCCGGCTGGCCAGTGGCTTCGGCATAGGCCACGCAGCCGCGGTCACGGTATTTTTCCGGCGTGGTCAGCAACATACCGATGATGCCGATATTGGCATTGGCCAGCATACCGATACGCTTGTCGTAGAAACTATTGTCGGTGGTATTGCCCCAGGACGCCCAGCTTATCTCCTCGCGTGTCCAGGCCACGCCAAGCTGGCGCGCCAGGCGGATCAACTCACCTGCCTCACGGTCACTGCGTTCGCGCCCGGTGATATACATATTCAAGCCAAACAGATCTGGTATATCTGGTGGTTGCGCTGCCCGTGCCGTAGGCTGCGCTGGCACGAGCGAAATTAGCAACAGCAGTGTGAACAGAATTAGCATAGAGGAGCGGATCTGAGCACATAACGAAGCAAAGTGGTGTATCATAGAATTCATTCTGTTGAAGCGCAAAGCGCACTATGAGGGCTAATATCATTCAATTACAGAACATGCGTTGGTGGATCAAGCTGCACGTTTGATCGGACGAAAGACCTGTTTCGCCTGCCGTTCGACACACGGATCGTGAGCTTGACGAACGGCACGGTAGACGGCAGCGTGGTACTTTTTACTCTTTTCTCAAAAAAATTTCCCTACGGGAAATTTTTTTGAGAAAAGATCCTCCTTCCACTCTGCCGCTTGCCATGAGCTTGTCGAATGGGAAGCGAATCCTGGCCTTTGAAGAGGCAACCGCATAACTCGTATCACTCTACAAATAGTAGATCAAACCACACGCTTGATCGGTTGACATCTTACAACAATGCATGTACAATATGCAACAGATGTATAGATTTGTATAAGTTTACTACGATTTGCGGGGCTTTGTTCCGCCTGGAGATGAGTGGCATGTTACAATTTACCGGCTTCTGGATGGCGCTTGTGACATTTTTAGGTATCTGGTGGGGGCATGTAGGGGTACGCTGGCTGGAAGCACACAGCCCAACTATTCGGCCCCCGATGATCATCCTGCTGACGTTGGGAATCGGGCTGAATATCTTCTCGCTATTTGCCCCCAACCTGACCCTGGCGGGAGTGAGCAGTATTATTGGTATTACGCTGATCTGGGATGCATTTGAGCTGTATCGCCAGGAAAAACGTATCATCAAAGGGCATGCCCGGGCGAACCCAAACAACCCACGTCACGCCGCCTTTCTAGCCGCCGGTAAAGGCACCACTGAAGATCTGTTAGACCGTGACCCACGCGACCCGACTGATCATAATCCTGTCGAACGCCCGTCAAAGCCGCAGCCACAGTCTGCACGCCCGACGCGCACATCAATGGAATATATGGAGGTGGAAGCATGAGCTGGGAAGGGATTGCGCTGGGATTATTTAGCCTGGGTATCATCGGATTTGGCTTTTTCTGGGTGATCCGGACGGAATATTACCTTGGGTATCTCTGGTGGCCGTATCCTATGGCGCTCGGTATAGCCCTGGTGATTGCCTCACTGTTTACGGGCAATGCAGGCTGGTCGGCCCTGATGGGCATTACGGGCGGCTCGTTTATCTGGGGCGCAACCGAACTCAAGGAACAGGCCGTGCGCGCCGAACTTGGCTGGTTCAAATCTAACCCACAACGTAAACCAGCCCCTCCTGGTGTACGCTGGATCAAGCGCATCAAAGCCCCGCATTTATAGCATAATAGCTCAACAACACGCGCAGGTCAACTCTGCGCGTGTCTGTTTATTTCCCCATATGGCTTTCCCCAAACACATCCTGCGGCGCGAGTTTCGGCGTCGGCGTGATACTCTGGAACAGCGGAATACGCTTAGTCAGGCAATATGTGCGCGTGTGCGTGATTTGCCAGTTTACCAGGCTGCGCGTGTGCTGCACTGTTATTTGCCCATACGCTCCGAGGTAGATACACACACCCTGATCAGCGATGCACTGGCACGTGGAATAGATGTGATTGTACCAGTTGTGCGCCCCGATGCAGTAGATCTTGATCATAGCCGGTTAGCTTCGCTGGCAGTGGAAGAGCTGGAAGTAGGCTTCTTTGGTACACTTCAGCCGCGCATCCTACAGCCAGTGCAGCCGGATGTCTGGGATCTGGTGATTGTACCCCTGCTGGCCTTTGATCGGAGTGGCTACCGTCTGGGCTATGGCAAAGGCTACTATGATCGCCTGCTGGCCTCCAGGCGCACCCGATCAATCGGCCTGGCTTTTGCCGTTCAGGAAGCCCTCGAATTACCTCACGAACCCCACGATACCCCGCTGGATTGGATCGTGACAGAACAGGACGTAGTGGTCGGCAACGACTTGCACTTGATCCGGCCCGATGGCGAACGCTTTCTAAGCTATGTCGAACTGGAACAGCAACGTACGCACGAGCAGGCTGAACGAAAACGTATGCAGCTAGAACGCGACCGCGCCGAGCAACGTGCCGACGCCCTGGCCGCGAAACTGCGCGAACTGGGTATTGACCCCGATGCCATTGCAGGCGATCAGTCCGCATCCGAAAGTATGCAAGACTGACCTTTGTGCAACTGTTCATCCGTGGCAGCGCCTGGACATCCACGCGGGCAGATCACCGGGCATGCATGCCCTCCGGCTATGGCCGAGGTAGGAACATCCACCACGCTTCTCCGTGCCTCCGTGGTGAATCGCGTCCCCCAAACTGCCTTCCGCTTCCCTCCGTGCCTCTGTGCCTCTGTGGTGAATCGTTTCCCCAATACGAACAGATACTTCGTCAAAATGTATGGACATATGTACTAAACTGTGCTATACTCCCTCTGTAATATATCGCACGTATGTTTGAACCATATGTGCGTACACACATAACACACGAGCGTCTCTGGGAATATCCCATCTGGCAACATGATGGAAGTCCCGGTATGACCAGACCGTCGTCAACAAACCAGGTTCAAGCCGTAGGTATGGCGTGTCTGCGTCTGTATACATAACGAAGAACGGAAAAGCATATGTTTCAACGACTGGACGAATTACAGACAGGCAGCCTCTTTATTCTGACCGGGCCAGCCGGGGCCGGAAAATCGCATCTGGCGGCCAGCGCACGTCGTGGTGGTACGCTCTGGGTGCTGGATACCGAAGGTGCTGCCCAGAATCTGCTGGGTAAGCCCGGTATTCACAAGCGTATCCAGGTTGTGCAAACCCTCTCACTCCGAGCGCTGACCGAGGCGATGAGCGAGATCAAAGCCAACGGCAAGGCTGGCGATACAGTCATACTCGACTCGATCTCGAAAGTGTTTCAGGCTATGCGTGCGTATGCCCAGCAGCGCGCTGGTAATGAAATCGACCGCAAGACGATCATCGACTACAACGAGCATGCCTCGGTCAATCGTAATATGCAGACGGTCTATACGGGCTTAACCGAACTGAAACAGGCTGGTTTCCATGTGATTATCATCGGCCACCTGGCCCGCAAATACCGTTCGCACGACGGTGGCTTGCTCGACGAGGGGTTGCGCGTACTGGCTGACGAGCAGATTGCCTACGAGGCCGATGCGATTCTGCTGGTCGAACGTGCCGAGGATGAACGTAGCATTATGCCGATTATCAAGCCGCCGCGCCCCGCGCACCTCAAGCTAGATCAACACTATCCGGCTACTATTGCCACCCTTTACCCGGAACTATCCGCTACCACTACCAGTCGCACACGCAAGGGTAGTCGTGCCAGTGGGCATAGTGATGAGGCCAGCGAGGAACATACAGAACAGGGATCTTTAGATCAACCAGATGGCATGGGTGTGAAAGATGTTGCTGCCGAATCGCCGAAGGTTGCCGCCATGTCTAACCCACCCAGAAGTGCCGATGAGGCCGAGCAGCGCTTCTTTGCACGCTATGGCGATGTGATCGATGGCAATGACTGGAATGCGGTTCAACGCTACCTGGGCAGTTTACAACCTCGTCCGACCAGTGTCGAGGAATGGATCGCGATTGCCGAGGCCGTACGTGACCGGGCACGCGGCGACTCGGTGGCGGCGTAGATGTGTCTGGGGGTTTGTGGGTGAAGAGATGCACCACGGAGACATAGAGGCACGGAGGATGTGCATATTTCTTTAGGTGAATAGCCCATCCAGACGGGGAGTGCCCCTCACTCCCTGCCCCTCTCCCACGTTGAGCTTATCATTACCCACAATTGTATTGCATCAGGATGCGGTAGAAGAGGCAGAAATCCGCCCGCTACGGCTACCGGCGGGGCGCAGCCCCGCCGAGATCATATTATTTTCGGTTTGGTGTGGCGGCTTTGCCGCCACACCAAACCGAAAATAATTTTTTGCGAGGGCCGAAGGCCCCCGCATGCCCCACGTGTGGGTAATGCTTAGTCCATGTTGGGAGAGGGCGAGCATTGCATTCTAATGCGATGCAACAGATCGAACGAATAGTCTGTCCGCTCTTCAAGGGGAGGGGGTGGGGTATCCAACCTGGCACGGGCATCGCTGGAAAAACCCTACACCTGAAAGTTATTCACCAGGGGCGCACACCGCCGGGATGAATCACCGGTGGCGAGATGTCAGCACCATGTCGAGACATAGATCCTGCTTTCTCCTGTGCCATCACGGTGCCCACGCCAGGCCAGAGTCAGGATCCAGGTACATATCGCGTGTGAGCTGGCGTGGCGTACCAGCCTGTAACATACCGTTCTGGGTTGTGTTGAGATCGACAACCCATAGCTCAAAACCGGCTTTTCCCTCGGGAATAGCCAGGAATGCCATCTGGCGTCCATCTGGTGCAAAGACAGGTGCACGTGCCATGCCCAGGTTCGTCAGGCGCTGGGCAACTGCATTCCTGTCACTGGTTGTAGATGTAGGCAGAAACCAGATATCTGTGCGTGCGTCATCGCGGGCCGCAAATGCCAGCCAGCGGCCATCACGTGATACTGCCGGGTCATAACTAGGGACAGGCGCACCCGGTACAGGTTCGCTACTTCCGGTGTCTGGGCGGAGTTGATATAATTGAGGTTGACCATCACCATAAATCTGAGTGTGGGTATAGATCAGTGCCGAGCGGTCTGGCAAGTAAACCATTCGCCCACAGTGAGCTTCGTCATTCGTATAAAGTTGCTGGCGCGTACCACCAGTGGCGGGGAGTGTGTAGAGTGATAAATTGTACTCGAACGCTGGTGATCCCGCCGGTGGGGCAAATTGTGCCACCATCGCAATGCGGTTGCCATCGAACGACCAGGCCGGATAGAGTGCCCACTGCGTGTCATAAATGCGTTCCTGGCTGTGGGGCGCATAGCTTGAGTCGTTGTTGGTCAGGCGTTTCAGCGGCGTGCCGTTTGCATCGGCAAGCATGATGTCGCTGTAGTCATTACCGCGCCTGACATAGGCTATCTGTGTGCCATTGGGCGACCACGCTGGCTGCCAGGCTTCGCCTGAACCAAGCAACCGACGTCCTTCACGCCCCTGCCATAACCAGATCGTGCCTTGCTGAACAAACAGGAGTCGCCCTTCTATAGCATCGCCTCGTACCACCTCGTTGACAGAACCCTGTCTTGCAGACTGGTTGTTATCAACTCTATTGCCATCTGGATCATTAGATTGACCATTGCTACATCCATGCAGCAAGCAGAGCAACAGGACTGTCCAGAAACATAGAGCCTGCTTCACAGCAGATCGTTGTCTGGTTATCCTATTCGAGGTGTGTGCTGCTTCAAAGGGGTGTGGCTGGCTAGCATAGGTGCGGTTGATATAGCGCATGTTTTTTCTTATACTACAGAAGTGACGAGCGAACATATCATAACAAATTAGATTGCTCTGGCTGCTTTTCGCTGGCCATTAGATCGCGCAGGCTATGCACTGCGCCAGGAATAGGCCGGATCGTATCATGCACCAGGTCATTAGGCACCTGTACCGGCAGCAAAGCGCGTAGCGCACCAGGAGCAACTTCAAAACGCATGGGTGTATCGCCGATGCTCTCGCCATCGACCTGTACTGGCAAAGCCGGGTAGGATCGTACTTCAACTGTGCGTGCGCGGTAGTATTGCAACTGTGGGTCGTGAATATGTGGCCGTACGAGAATCCCCAGCAGACGGTAAACTGCGCTCAGAAAGTTGTTGCCCTTGATCACACAGATGTCGAGCAGCCCATCATCAATACTGGCACGATGGGTAATCTTGATCACCCCTCCGTAAAGCTGGCTGTTGCCAATCACTACCATGAGTACGCGCCCTTTGACTATCTTGCCATCAATAATAAGACGCGACCGTGTGCCCTGGATATTGATTGCCAATTTTACCGCACGCAGGATATATGCCAGCGCACCCAGTCGCCGCTTTTCCTTTGTGCCTATTCCCGCAGTCACGGCTGCATCCAGGCCGATCCCGGCCATCAACAAAAAATAGCGCCCATTTGCACGCCCCAGGTCTATCGGACGTATTTGCGAGTCGAGTAGCGCAGCCGCAGCCGCACGTGGTTGTAGCGGCAAGCGTAGCTCGCGTGCCCAGACATTCATTGTGCCCAGCGGAATTGATCCCATAATGGTGGTACTGCCAGCTAATCCGTTGACTACTTCGTTGATCGTTCCATCGCCTCCGGCAGCAATCACAACGTCATCGTGGCGATCAACGGCCGCACGGGCCAACCTGGTGGCATCGCCTGGCCCTCCGGTTGGATACAGCTCGACATGCCATCCCTGCTCTATCCAGACTGCGGCTGCGTCTTGCAATGCGGCCTCGGGTGAGCCGCCGGACAATCCGGCGGTTGGATTAAAAATAATACCTGCGTGCATAGGTGTTCCTTTTGATGATACGCGGGCAGTATACCATACTGCAAGCAGGAAAGTGGCTTGCCTATGTGCCGATAAGTACCGATAGCGCATTTGCGCAGTTGTGGTACGTGTGGTACATTCTGATATTGTGCGACTTCATGTTTTGCCTAGAATTATAGATATCACTATGCCAATTGCGCTGATTGTTCACGGGGGATCATGGGCTATTCCCGATCATCGTGTTGAAGCCCATCGGTCGGGTTGCAACCAGGCTCTCGCTGCCGGTTGGGCTGTTCTGGAAGCAGGTGGAACGGCGCTGGATGCCTGTGAAGCGGCCGTACGTGTGCTTGAAGATGATCCGACCTTTAATGCAGGTACCGGATCTGTGCTGAATAGTCAGGGCAAGGTAGAACTAGATGCCGCAGTCATGGAAGGGCGTACACTGGCCTATGGCGCAGTTGCCAGCCTTCAGCAGATTCGCAACCCGATTACATTGGCACGCCTCGTTCTGACCGGGCCAGCTACTATGCTGGTAGGCCGTGGGGCCGAGGAGTTTGCTGTGGCACGCGGGATGTCTCTGTGTGACAATACCGATCTGCTGGTTGAGCGCGAGCAGTCTGCCTGGCAGCGCCGGCAGGCGAAGCGTACGTCCAGTGAACAGCCGCAAGCCCAGGGAAGTGGGCATGATCCTGCGTATGTACAGGATCTCTCTGCTTCAGATAGCCCATCTGGTGGGCACGATACCGTTGGTGCTATTGCGCTCGACCGTTCTGGAAACCTGGTAGCGGCCAATTCAACCGGTGGAACACCTTTTAAATTGCCTGGTCGTGTGGGGGATACACCTCTGGTCGGGTGTGGTCTGTATGCCGATGCGAACCGCGGTGCCTGTGTATGCACTGGCGATGGTGAGGCGATCACGCGTATGGCGCTGGCCCGACGGGGTGTTGAGTTACTCGAACGTGGTATCTCGGCACATGTTGCTGCCCGATATACGGTGTCTTTGTTGTCACGACGGGTGCCGGGTAATCAGGTTGGCTGTGTGTTGCTCAGTCCATCCGGGCAGACTGGTCTGGCCTGGAATGCCCGGCGTATGGCGTATGCCTATCGCGTCGAGGGGGGGG